>Ga0209023_10000958_pt1 | contig 40568 bp, 42 predicted proteins | sample LakOneMetagenome_FD_187468 | JGI IMG/M metagenome (GOLD analysis project Ga0209023, IMG submission 187468) | Freshwater and sediment microbial communities from Lake Erie, Canada (SPAdes) (version 2) | ecosystem: Environmental > Aquatic > Freshwater > Lentic | place: Lake Erie, Canada...
CTTCCGATCTCGATGGACGCCGTGACCGGCGAAAGCTGTGGCGGGTAAAGCCGGATGCAGATGCAGCACGGCAGGCGGTAATGCGAAGGCGCCAGATTTTTCCGAAACCCAACGCTCAACGGATGGCGTGAAACCTGAGGTTCCATGCCAGTCCGTCAGACGGCGGGTACATCCGCCGCCGTCGCAATAATAACGTCGAAGTGGAAAGGTGGTTCCATATGGAACCAGGACAGCCCGACGGCTACCTCGGGTTCCAATAGATCAATCAGGCCGCACGCGCAGGGGGCATCATCTCTTTATAACCGGGCGCAAGCTGCAGCTTCGGCTCGGTCATGGACTGCAATATTTCAAGCGTCATGCCCGGAATCATTTCCACCACAAGCAAGCCCTGCTGCGTGACATCGATAACGGCATAATTCGTGTAAATGCGCTTCACCACCCCCGCTGCCGTGAGCGGATAGGTACATTTGAACTTGATGCGCGGCTGACCTTTTTTATCGGTGTGCTCCATCAGCACGCGAATCTGTTTGGCGCCGACCGCGAGATCCATCGCGCCACCGACACCGGGCGGAAACTCGGCATCTTCCGTGGTCCAGTTGGCGAGGTCACCCTTCTCAGACACTTCAAATGCACCGAGCAGGCTGAAATCGAGATGACCGCCGCGGATCATCAGAAACGCATCGGCATGGTGGACATAGCAACCACCGGTCACAAGCGTTGTGAGATTCTTGCCGGCGTCGGTAAGTTCTTCATCTTCCTCGCCTGGCTTCGGAGGCCCGCCCATACCGAGCACGCCATTCTCGCTGTGAAAGATCACTTCCCGCGTTTTCGGCACGAAGCCCGATGTCAGCGTCGGAATGCCGATACCGAGATTGACATAAGCGCCTTCCGGTAAATCTTGCGCGGCGCGCCATGCAATCTGGTGACGGGTCAGGGGCGTGTAACGGGCGGTTGCGTCAAGGGTCACGGCTTAGCTCCTGATCTTCAGCGGTTCGGCAACAACAATCCTGTCGACAAAAATTCCGGGCGTGACAACCGCTTCAGGATCGAGCGTGCCGAGTTCAACCATGGTCTCGACCTCGACCACCGTCAGTTCTGCGGCCATCGCGCAGACCGGGTTAAAGTTACGCGCTGACTTGCGGTAGACGAGATTACCCCAGCGATCGGCCTTCGCAGCTTTCACCAGCGCGATGTCACCCTTCAGCGGCTTCTCGAACACATGAAGCCGGCCATCGATTTCGCGCTGCTCCTTGCCTTCTGCGAGTTTGGTCCCCGCCGATACCGGCGAGAAAAAACCGCCAAGACCTGCCGCCGCGCAGCGCATGCGCTCGCTGATGGTCCCCTGCGGCACCAATTCCAGTTCAAGACTCTTGGCGCGATAGGCCTTGAGAAAGGCGCTGTAGTCGCCCGAGCGCGGATAGGAGCAAATCACCTTGCGCACGCGGCCTGAATTAATGAGACGCGCCAGCCCGTGATCACCATTGCCTGAATTGTTGGCGACAATCGTAAGCTCCTTCGCCCCCTGATCGTGAAGCGCTTCGAGGAGATTGTCGGCGATGCCGACTGCGCCAAAACCGGGCACCAGTACCGTCGCACCATCCTTGACGCCGGCGACCGCAGCCTCCAGCGACTCCACGCGCTTGTCGATCAACACCCTACTCCCTTGTTCGCGTTCTATTTTCCGCGCTTCGGTCCATCGAGCCTAAGCAAAAAGACTCCCCCGATCAAACCTCACATCCGCATTGAGGGAATGCAGAAAGCGGCATCCCCGTGATCGTTTTCGCACCTGCGAAATGACGGACGCGCGCCGCGCCGGGCCATTCGAATCGTCGCCGCATCCACGCTTCACGCCCAGATGATCGCGCGATGACACCCGCGACTAAAATCGACGTTGCAAAGTTTTGCGCGCCGGTTGTTAATTAGAACAATTACAAAAAACGATTTCCGGACATTGCTTGGAATCACTTGGGAGGTGCTTGTGTCGACAATCAAATTAACGGTCAACGGCAAGGCGGTGTCCGCCGATGTCGAGGATCGCACTCTGCTGGTCCATCTGCTGCGCGATCATCTTGGTCTGACCGGCACACATGTCGGGTGTGACACCAGCCAGTGCGGCGCCTGCATCGTCCATATCGACGGGCGCGCGGTGAAATCCTGCACCACACTGGTCGGACAGGCCAACGGCGCCAACGTCACCACCATCGAAGGCATCTCGAAGGGCGAAGAACTGCACCCGATGCAGGCCGCTTTCCGCGACAACCATGGCCTGCAGTGCGGCTACTGCACACCGGGCATGATCATGTCGGCCATCGATATCGTGCATCGCCATCAGGGCAATCTCGACGAGGCCACCGTGCGCCACGAACTGGAAGGCAACATCTGCCGCTGCACGGGATACCACAACATCGTCAAGTCGGTGCTCGACGCCGCCGGACGCATGAAAGTTTCTGCCGCCGCGGAGTAAATCCGCGACGATCATTTCCATCGACCGAAACGTTGCCCGCACTGTCCGTGCGACCAAGGCGACCATTATGAAAAAGGGTCAGGATCTATGAGTGAAGGTATCGGCGCGCGCGTGACGCGCAAGGAAGACAAGCGTTTCATCACCGGCAAGGGCAAATATACCGACGACGTCCGCCTCCATGGCATGACCTATGCGTCATTCGTCCGCAGCCCCCACGCCCATGCAAGAATCAAAAGCATCAATGTCGACGCCGCCAAGGCCATGCCGGGCGTGGTCGATGTACTCACCGGCCAGCAGATCGTCGACGACAAGGTCGGCAACCTGATCTGCGGCTGGATGATCCATTCCAAGGACGGCACGCCGATGAAGATGGGCGCATGGCCGGCGATGGCACCGGAAATCGTGCGCTTTGTCGGAAACGCTGTCGCTGTCGTCATCGCGGAAACCCGCAATCAGGCGCGCGATGCTGCCGAAGCCGTTGAGGTGACTTACGAAGAACTGCCCGCAGCCGCCGATATCCGTTCGGCCATCGCCGCCGGCGCGCCGCAGCTTCATCCCGAAGCGCCCGGCAATGTCATCTATGACTGGAGCATCGGCGACGAAGCCGCCACCAACGACGCCTTCAAGACAGCCGCCAATGTGGTGTCGATGGACATCACCAACAACCGGCTGGTGCCGAATGCGATGGAGCCGCGCTCCGCGGTTGCGGAATACGATTCCGCCGAAGAGCACTTCACCCTCTACACCACGTCACAAAACCCGCATGTGGCGCGGCTCGTCCTGTCCGCGTTCTACAATATCGCACCGGAAAACAAGCTGCGTGTCATCGCCCCCGATGTCGGCGGCGGTTTCGGCTCGAAAATCTTCATCTATCCGGAAGAAATGGTGGCGCTGTGGGCCTCCAAGCGCACCGGCCGCCCGGTGAAGTGGACCTCCGACCGCACCGAAGCGTTCCTCACCGACGCCCACGGCCGCGACCACATCACCAAGGCCGAAATGGCCTTCGACAAGGACAACAAGATCATCGGTCTGCGGGTGAAGACCCACGCCAATCTCGGCGCCTATATGTCGCTGTTCTCGTCGTCGGTCCCGACCTATCTCTACGCCACGCTGCTGTCGGGCCAATACAACATCCCCAACATCTATGCCGAGGTGATCAGCGTCTACACCAACACCACGCCGGTCGACGCTTATCGCGGCGCGGGCCGCCCGGAAGCGTCGTTCGTGATGGAGCGGCTGATGGAAACCGCGGCGCGGCAACTCAAGGTCGATCCGGCCGAACTGCGGCGCAAGAACTTCATCACCAGCTTCCCGCACCAGACGCCGGTGATCATGGCCTATGACGCAGGCGACTTTAATGCCTCGCTCGACGCAGCGCTGAAAGCCATCGACTATGCCGGCTTCCCTGCCCGCAAGGAGAAGGCAAAGAAAGAAGGCAAGCTGCGCGGCATCGGCTTCTCCTGCTACATCGAAGCCTGCGGCATCGCGCCGTCGAAAGCTGTCGGCAGTCTCGGCGCAGGCGTCGGCCTGTGGGAATCCTGCGAAGTGCGGGTCAATCCCGTTGGCACCATCGAGATCCTTACCGGCTCGCACAGTCACGGCCAGGGCCATGAGACCACCTTCGCGCAGCTCGTCGCGGATCGTCTTGGCATTCCGATCTCGCAGGTGTCGATCCTGCATGGCGACACCGACAAGGTGCAGTTCGGCATGGGCACCTATGGCTCACGCTCCGGCGCAGTCGGCATGTCCGCTATCGTGAAGGCGATGGAGAAGGTGGAAGCCAAGGCGAAGAAGATTGTCGCGCACCAGCTCGAGGCATCGGAAAACGACATCGTTATCGAGGAGGGTCAGTTCAAGGTCGCCGGCACCGACAAGGCGATCGCGCTGCCGATGGTCGCGCTTGCGGCCTATACCGCGCATAACCTGCCGGACGGCATGGAGCCGGGCCTGAAGGAAACCGCGTTCTACGATCCGACCAACTTCACCTTCCCCGCCGGCGCCTATGTCTGCGAGGTGGACGTCGATCCCGGCACCGGCAAGACCGACATCGTCAACTTCGTTGCGGCCGATGACTTCGGACGCCTGATCAATCCGATGATTGTCGAAGGCCAGGTCCATGGCGGCCTTGCGCAAGGCATCGGACAGGCGATGCTGGAAGGTGCGGTCTATGACAAGAGCGGCCAGCTCCTGACCGCATCCTTCATGGACTACGCTATGCCGCGCGCCGACGATCTGCCGTCCTTCAATGTATCGCACACCATGACGCTGTGCCCGAGCAATCCGCTCGGCATCAAGGGCTGCGGCGAAGCCGGCGCAATCGGTTCGACGCCTGCGGTGATCAACGCCATCACCGACGCCATTGGCACCAACAAGCTCGAAATGCCGGCCTCGCCGTCGCGGGTGTGGCACGCGATCCATCAACAGCAGGCCGCAGAGTAAGGAGGCAGGACCATGTACGAGACCACTTATCATCGCGCCTCCAGCATCGAAAATGCGCTCGACCTGTTCAAGAAGGGATCGGACGCAAAGTATCTCGCCGGCGGCCAGACCTTGCTGCCGGTGATGAAGCAGCGGCTGGCGCAGCCCTCGGATGTCATCGATCTCGCTCGCATTCCAGGACTGAGTGGTGTATCGGCCAGCGCCGATGCGCTCGTCATCAAGGCGGCGACGACCTATTTCGACATTCTCTCAAGCACGGATGCGAAGAAGGCCATTCCTGCCATCGTGCATCTGACCTCGGTGCTCGGCGATCCCGCCGTGCGCTATCGCGGCACCATCGGCGGTTCGATTGCCAACAACGATCCGGCGGCGGATTTTCCTGCTGCCCTCGTGGCCCTCGATGCGACGGTGAAAACCAACAAGCGCAGCATCAAGGCCGACGATTTCTTCCAGGGCCTGTTCACCACCGCGCTGGAAGATGGCGAGATCATCACGGAAATCTCGTTCCCGATTCCGGCGAAGGCGGCCTATGAGAAGATGCGCCACCCGGCGTCACGTTTCGCGCTGACCGGCGTCTTCGTCGCCAGGACGAAATCGGGGGACGTTCGCGTCGCCGCCACCGGCGCATCGCAGAACGGCGTGATGCGTGTTCCGGCCATCGAAGCCGCATTGAAGGCGAACTGGTCCGCCAGCGCCATCGACGGGGTGAAGATCTCCGCCGACGGATTGATGGAGGACATTCACGGTACGGCACCTTACCGCGCCAACCTGATCAAGGTGATGGCACAGCGCGCGGTTACAACAGCAGGCTGACAAGTATTCCTGCAAAGTAAAAAGGCCGCCCCGAAGGCGGCCTTTTTGTTTTACGAACCGGTCGAGATTTTACTCGACGATCTGAACCACGCGGCGCGTGCGCGGATCGACAAGAACCGTGCGGTCGTTGACCACCGTATAGCGATAATCGCGAACGCCGTACTCTTCTGGAACATCGTAATAGGTCACGCCTTCCTCGGGCAGAACGACACCGACCGCGAGATCGTTCTGATACCGGTAAGAGGGGCGACGCTGCTCAACAACGTAGCTGCGGAAGCGGGGGCGCTGATCCACGCCGAGAACGCCCGCGACGCCGCCAACCACGCCGCCGACCGTACCACCCACAATCGCACCGACGGGACCCGCCGCTCGCTCGCCTTCACGCGCGCCGCGTTCGATTCCGCCCGGAACGCCCTGCGCCGATGCGACGGCGGGAATGAGCGCGCCGGCCGAAATCATCGCCAAAACCATCAAAGTCCGTTTCATATTCAAAACTCCCGGTTAAAGACTGTCGGGGAGCATAAGTGGCTGGCGATCCAATGGTTCCTGTTACGCCGAGAGATCGCGGAATGGCCTTATTCTGATGGCATATGCCTTACTTATTGATGGCTCTTTGGCCAAAACTGTCCTAAAGCACCTCCAATTCATCGATTTCTTTGAAACTGCCGGATTCACGCGTCACGCGTGCATTGAGCTGTTTCTCATTCATGGCGGCAACGCCAACCCAAGGTCTCAACGTGAAATCCCTGCCTGCAAGTCCGCCGCTCGCCCGCGCTTTGGCTGAGCGCAACTATCATGACGCAACACCGGTCCAGACGGCCGTGCTCGCGCCCGAGGCCATCGGCCGCGATCTCCTAGTGTCGGCACAAACCGGCTCGGGCAAAACCGTTGCCTACGGTCTTGCGATCGCCGACGACATGATGGGCGATGCCGAGCGCCTGCCTCGCGCAGCGTCGCCACTCGCGCTGATCGTCGCGCCGACCCGAGAACTCGCCTTGCAGGTTCATCGCGAACTGGAATGGCTTTATGCCTATGCTGGCGCCCGCGTCGTCTCCTGTGTCGGCGGCATGGACCCGCAGCGCGAGAAACGAGAACTGGAGGCTGGTGCGCATATCGTCGTCGGCACGCCGGGGCGGCTGTGCGACCACATCCGCCGCAAGCGCCTCGACGTTACCGAGTTGAAAGCGGTCGTGCTCGATGAAGCCGACGAGATGCTCGATCTCGGTTTTCGCGAGGACATGGAATTCATCCTTGAGACGACGCCAGACACGCGCCGCACGTTGCTGTTCTCGGCAACCTTGCCGCGCACCATCATCACGATGGCGAAACAATACCAGCAGAACGCATTCCGCGTTGAAGTGACCGGCGGTGACGGCGGCCATGCCGACATCGAATACCGCGCCATCCGCATCGCGCCTGGCGATGTCGAACATGCTGTCGTCAACGTTCTGAGATTTTTTGAATCACCGACGACCATCGTGTTCTGCAACACGCGCAATGCCGTGAACCATCTGCAGGCCGCGCTGCTCGAACGCGGGTTCTCCGTGGTCGCATTGTCGGGCGAGCTCACCCAGAACGAGCGCACCAAGGCGCTGCAATCCCTGCGCGATGGACGCGCGCGGATCTGTGTCGCCACCGACGTTGCCGCGCGCGGCATCGACTTGCCGAGTCTGGGGCTCGTCATTCACGCAGACCTGCCGAACGATCCCGAAGTGCTGCAGCATCGCTCCGGCCGCACCGGACGCGCCGGCAAGAAGGGCGTCAGTGTTCTTCTTGTCGTGCCGGCGCGGCGGCGGCGCGCGGAGTTTCTGCTCGATCTGGCCGGTGTCGAGGCCGCATGGGGCATCGCTCCGACAGTTGAGGAAATTCGCGCGCTCGATCAGCAACGGATGCTGCAGGACCCTCTGTTCAATACAGAGACGGCCGAGGACGATCTCGTTCTGGCGCGCACGTTGCTCGCCGAACGCTCTGCCGAAGAGATCGCCACCGCATTGGCACGTCTCTATCGCTCACGTCTTCCCTCGCCCGAAGATATTCTCGATCCGGGACAAGGACGGTCACGCGACGAGCGCAGTTCAAAGCGCGACGGCCGTGAGCCGCGCGGCGATGACCGCCCGCAAAAATCAAAAGCGAAGCGGAGCGAAATGCCGGAAGGCAGCATGTGGTTTCGCGCCGCTATCGGGCGCGACAAGAATGCCGAAGCACGTTGGCTGCTGCCGATGATCTGCCGCCGCGGCGGAATCGGAAAACAGGATATCGGTGCGATCCGTATTTACGACAGCAGCACGGAGTTTCAGATTTCCGCCAACGCGGTCGATGAATTCACCGCAAAAATCAAACGCCCAGACAAGGAAGACAATATCCGCATCGAGATTTTATCGAACGGACCGCAGGGCGAGACGGCGACACTCGAGAAACGCCCGCGAAAACCGGCGCGCGAGGACAGGGATTTCAGCGCCAGGCCGCGCCGTAACGACAAGCCGCGTTACGACGACAAGCCACGCTTTGAGGACAAGCCGCGCTTCGACAAACCGAAGCAGGGCGGGAAGGCTCAACGTGACGAAGCCAGCCGCTTTGAGGGCGCGCCAGCGCGCGACAAAAATCCGCCGCCCAGGAAAAAAGCAACCCGCAAGGACTGGCCGGATGTCGAGAAGCCGGGTTTCGGCAAAAAGCCGAAAAAGAAGAAGCATCGCAAGGGCGGATAATCGCGGACGATGGCCGGGCGGCAGAGGTCGCGGGATAGAAAGTCATCGCAACCAAGTCTCGCCGGCTTGCTCTCATGGAGAGATCAGCCGCGAGGCTCGGGAAGGCCAACAGAAAAAGATAGAATTGGTCTGCAGCTACCTGACGGGTCCACAGTTTCGGCATCGCATGGACGCCATCTTTGAGCGATTCACCAGCATGCGTGACGATCTCGGTCGTGAGCGCGAGACCGTAATTCGGCTAAAGCCCTACGGTCGCGCGCTATTGGCAAGAACATCACGGCTTGGCTGATGCCAGTTCGCATCATCGATGCATGTAACTCATGCCCTTCGAAAACCAGTTCAACTGCGAGATCGTTGTTTCCAGCTCACGGAATCAAAACAGTCGATCCGACTGTCTTGCTGCCTTCGAGAGCACGGTGCGCATCTGCGGCATCTTGCAGCGAAAAAGTCTGCGCAATCTCTGCCTTAACCTTGCCATGAGCTAAGACGTCAAACAGGTCAGCCGCAGTCGCCTGAAGATCGGCAGGCTTGGCAGTATAGGTCGCGAGAGCTGGCCGCGTCACGAACAGAGAACCTTTGGCAGCGAGTTGACCGATGTTGACTGGCGCCACCGGGCCGGAAGTATTGCCGAAGCTCACCATCAAGCCTAAGGGCTGCAAGCACGACAAGGAATCCTCCCAAGTCACCTTGCCAACCGAGTCATAAACAACTGGCACACCGGCTCCATTCGTCAATTCACGAACGCGCTCCACAAGGTTTTCCTTGTTGTAAAGAATCGTATGAGTGCAGCCATTCGCCTTGGCGAGAGCGGCCTTCTCCTCGCTGCTCACAGTGCCAATGACCGTCACACCCAAGGCCTTGAGCCACTGGCAGGCAATGAGGCCAACGCCACCCGCCGCCGCATGTAGCAGGACTGTCTCGCCAGCTTTTACCTTGTAAGTACGGCGAATCAGGAACTGAACGGTCATGCCCTTCAGCAGCAGCGCCGCGGCATGCTGATCAGAAACATTGTCCGGGAGTTTCACCAGAGGTGCCGTCGGCATCACGCGCGTTTCAGAATACGCACCGGGAGGACCACCGGCATAGGCAACGCGATCGCCTGCTTTGATATGGCTTATGCCCGGGCCAACAGCCTCGATCACTCCAGCAGCTTCAAGCCCAAGGCCCCCCGGCACCGGGATGGGATACAGACCGGAGCGCATGTAGACGTCGATATAGTTGAGGCCAATTGCCGTGTGGCGAATACGAACCTGCCCCTCGCCCGGGTCGCCGACCTGAACCTCTTTCCACTGCAGCGCTTCCGGTCCGCCCGTCTTTTCAAGAATGATAGCTTTGGTCACTTTTTCCTCGATTGATCCGATGGTGAATTACACAAGCAGGAATTGCCTGGCCCATCGCGCAGAGTGATTTCTCTGCTTTCGACAGACCGCGCATGCGCTTCTTCGTGCTTATTTTGAATTGTCGCAGTAGTTACACTTCGCCAGCAGCCTCGATGTCCTTCAGATGCTGACGAAAACCGTAACTCGGATCACGCTGTCTCCGCGCCAGATACTCGCTGAACCGTGTCTGAACGCGATAGCCGCGGCCTTCCTTCATGCCCTTGAGCTGACGAGCCTCGGTCTCGCGATAGGCAATCGCGGCAGCAACGATATCTTCAAGCCTATCTTCCGGCAGAAAGAGAACCCCATTGGCATCGCCCACGACAAAATCGCTGGATGTAATGACGTGCGTACCAACAAGCGCCCGGGTCAGGATATCCGGCGGCCTGACATGCAACCGCTGCGGACCAGTCGGCAATGATCCCATGCTGAACACCGGAAAGCCGATATCGCTGAGTTCTGCGCTATCGCGATGCAATCCCCAGACGACAAAGCCCGCGATTCCTGCCGCCTTGGCCTCAAGTACAACGATATCGCCAATACACGCCTCATCCGTGCGTGCAGCATTATCGATGATGAAGACATCGCCAGCCGATGAACTCTCAAGAGCTTCAAAGAAAATATCGATGCTGCCCACATGCCGAATTGGCCGCGCACGCCCGGCGCACCGCATATTACCAGTTAGTGGCCGCAACCCTGCCGGGGCAAAGCGAACCGGGACGCCCGCTCTCAGACATCCATCCGCCAGATAAGGCGTCGTAAGCTTGTTGAGTTGATCGACCAGAACCTGACTCACGATCTCAATCTCCATGCATGGGGGAGCGCACCTAACCGCGATTTCCGCGAAATCAATCGCTCGACTGCCTGGACATTAGCTATGGATGATCCTTTCGAGTATCATATAGTTCTTAAATCACAATTCTGGAATTCGAAAGTATGAAACCTAACTTCGACATGGACGCTCTGCGGACGATGGTCTTGGGACTCGAGCTTGGAAGTTTCGCCCGAGCGGCATCACAGCTTGGCCGCTCCCAGTCCGCCGTGAGCATGCAACTGAAGAAGCTTGAGGAGCAGGCGGGACAATCGCTATTTCGCCGCAGCGGGAGAGGCCTTGTCCCCACCGAGGCCGGCGATTCCCTTCTCATGTATGCCAGACGCATCATCGCCTTGAATGACGAAGCCGCTGCGTCTGTCGGCGCGAGGACGGCCTTTGCGTCTGTTCGCATGGGACTGCCTCAAGATTTCTTTGAAGACGTGATGCCCGATGCACTTAAGCAGTTTGCTCGGGCGCGCCCCAAGGTCCACGTTGAAGTCCGCGCCGGCCGCAATTACTCACTAGAGGAAGACATAAACTCCGGCCGCCTCGACGTTGCTCTAGCGTTCTTTAAACCTAATTCCTCTAACCAGGGCACTTTGATCGCATCGTTGCCAATGATGTGGTTCGCCGGAAAGGGAGTGAGCCGGGCCGAAGCAGACGATCGGATTCCGCTTGTTGTTTTCGATCATCCGTGTCTGTTTCGCCAAGCTGCATTTCAAGTCTTGGAAGGAAACAAGCTTCGTTGGCGTTTATCGCTCACAACGCCAAGTCTGCCCGGCGTTTGGGCGGCCTTGCAATCCGGATACGGCATCTCGCCAAGAACCGGGCATTGCGTCCCCCCAGGTATTCACGATGTGGGCACAGAGTTCGGCCTTCCATCTCTGCCGGCGATTGAGCTGCGAATGCTATCCGCAACTGAATTGTCCCCTGCGGCGTCTGACTTACGGGACGTCCTTCATCTGGTTGTGCGGCAGCGAGTAGGCGATCATGATCGACCGCGAAAGCGCTGAAACGACCTTGCGAGGTTCGCTGACGCTCCCATAACCATTCTGTCCCGCTACGATCATCGGCCAAGTGAGCGGCTATAATCTCGCCCAAAACCAGCAAGAGCCAGACAGACTCGCCGGCGCATCACTCTGCGTCGCAGAGAAACCTTCTCAACAATCCTTCAAACCATTCCGGGTCTTCAATCTCCGGAAAATGGCCAACGCCTTCACGCTCAATGTAACGAGCGTGCGGCGCAACCGCCAGCAAGGAGCGTTTTTCGCTGCGTCGATGGGAAGGATCGCTCATGCCCCAAACCGCGAGAGTGGGCTGCGCGAAAGAAGGAAACACAGGATCAGCGACACCACGGCCAAACCAGGCCTGGATCAGTGAAGCCAGGCAGAAATTCGCGCCATGGGCGAAACACTCGCAGGATTGCTTTAGAAAAGATTCCGTGAGATCCGAGGACCCAAGTGCGTTGGGATACCACGTCTTCGGCGCATTCGCGCGCGTCTTATAGCTAACTTCCTGACCAAGAAACGGTCTGGCCAGGTCGCCAGCAGGATCCACGATCTTACTTGTCCAGATTTTCTCCTGCTCCCAACCCAGCGCCTGCATCAATATCAAGTGACTGACCAACTCCGGACGAGTGGCGGCAATCTGCGCTGAAGGATAGACGTTGGTGCAGGTTGGGCAAAGCACAAACGGTCCGCCTAGCGACGACAGCAATTCGGCGTAGCCATCTGTGAACGCCTTGAGGGTGAAATCGAAATTCGGCTTTGGCGTCGAAAAGCCAAACCCGGGCGGATCGATAACGATGACGCGTGTTGACTTCGTGAGCCGATCGAAGATGGCATCATGGTGCTCAAGCGCGTTCGGTCCATCAGCGAAAAATACAACGGGTCGATCGCCTAGGCCGCCCTCACGAATGCGAAAGTGAACAGCCTCAGTTTCAACATAACGCACGCCAGGTCGCGAAGCGCGCGCCCACTGACTAAATCTGGCGGACTGGATCGGCGACAAGGGATGAGTATCCAGCAGGCTTGGGCGCATAAAATCTCCATATGCATAAGACGACTATCGCACCTGTGCGACAGATCCAGATAGCAATGAACCGCGTTTTATTCCGGCACAAACCGCAACGCCACGCGCATCTTATTATCTTATGAGAACGAGTCGGGATTTTCCCTCAAAGCAACTGGCTCGATTTAGAGTGAGTTACTTTTTTTCAAGTGGGACGGAATTTTTCTCATGCGTGAAAATATTCATTCCTATGTCAATCATTGCTCCCAAACGACCGCCAAAACAGCTTGGCTCCACTAGACAATGTATGGCCGCTCAAATCCTCTGCCAACAGATAAGGAAAGCTTGATGAATACGACATTCGGCACATCCACCTCTATCGACCGGACCTGTGTTGATAGCTTGCTGGACGCCGTGAAAAAATACTTTGACTTGATGTACGATTGCGATACCTCGCGCTTCAATGACGTCTTTCGATCGACGGTCCAGTTACATGGATATCGCGATGGCAAGATGGTTGCGTGGCCCGCTGATGTATATCGTGATATTCTTGATAAACGCCAATCACCAAAATCACTCGGCTCAGAACGTGCCGATGAAATTCTTCTGATCGACTTCAGCTCTACCACGCAAGCCTTCACGAAAGTACGGGTTCGGGTAAATACGATGCTGTTCATAGATTATCTAACATGGCATCGCATCGACGGCACATGGCTGATCACATCCAAGGGCTTTCATGTCGAATCCAGTACGGGAGAAATATGAAGGTCAGGCCCCGTCATCCATACCAAGCTGCGGAAGATACTTGCTGGGACCTGCCGCGACAGTGCCTGGTCGCAGTTGCAGAACGTCAAGCAAACAGTGAGTATCTGTCTGGTTCGCAGAGGTTATGCATGAACTCGTCGCCATCAACTGCAAACCGCTCGATATGGGATGAGATTCAGTGCCAAGCAGTCGCGGCCGCAAAAGCTGAGCCGATCATGACTGCCTGGTTGCATGAAGCGGTGCTTACTCATGCTAACTTTGCCAACTCGCTCTCACATCTGATCGCCACAGCAACCAAGGGGAGCCGGAATGACCAGGCTCTGATCCGCCAAACTGCCGAGCGGGTCTATTGCGATGATCCCTCTTTAATCGAGACCGCAATCCGCGACCTTCATGCACCGATCGAGCGTGATCCGGCTTGTTCCGGGCCGCTTCACGTTCTCCTCTACTTCAAGGGTTATATCGCGCTACAAGCGCACCGGATCTCGAATCGCCTCTGGAAACGAAGGCAATCTGACTTCGCCAAAAAGCTTCATAGCTGCATCACTCACGCTCTGCATGTCAGCATCCACCCGTCTGCAACCATTGGAGACTCTCTGTTCATCGACCATGGCACGGGTGTCACGGTGGGCGAGAACGTCATCATTGATGAAGGCGTGTCAATGTTGCAGGAGGTTACGCTTAGCAGCTTGCTGGATGGCTCAGTCGGCGCTCCGCGGATAGGCCGCGGCGTGCTGTTGTCAGCAGGAGCTACAGTCCTGGGTGACGTTGAGATTGGAGATTTCGCCAAAATCGGCGCGGGCTCATTGGTCCTTACATCAGTTCCATCGGGGTACACTGCGGTCGGCGTTCCAGCTCGGCTGGTTGGCCGCACGTCAAATCCACGTCCCGCGCTAAGCATGGAACAATCTTTGCCATAGCTGCGCACACGCAAACAGTCGATGCCGAACATTACACGCTTCGTACAGACGCCATGCCACTGCTGTTCATCGGACGTGACCCGTACATTCGGTAAGAAAGGTCACGTATGGCGATAATCCGCACCCCCTAAACAGCAGACAACCACGGACAACCAGATGGGTCACGTTCTTATGATTCATGCTGTCAAAGACTACGAGGCCTGGAAGGCGATTTTTGATGCGGCTGCCGGCATCCGTAAATGGCCGGAGAGGAAAGTTATTCCCTTCTAAGGGAAGAGCATGACTCGAAAATAGTGGTGCATTTTTCCAGTTGGAGTTCTCTTGCAAAAGCAAGGTCCTTCTTTGAGTCTGAGCAGCTTGTGGAGATCCGCCGACAAGCTGGCGTGGAGGAGCCGCAGTTTATGTATCTGCATGCCCTGGAACAGAGGACGCTTTAGCTTGACAAAGCTCTGCAAGCTCTCGGCTCAACCAGTTACAAATGAATCTGTTGAGTTGCAAGGATCGAAGCATGGGCCCCAGAAACCTGCCTGAAATTGAAGCGTTTGTAGCGGTGGCCGAAACCGGGTCCGTGAATCGGGCGGCGACGCGACTGAATTTGACTCAACCCGCGACGACGCGACGAATCCAGAATTTTGAAACCTCTATCGGCCCTACACCTCTTTTCGATCGGACGGTAAAGCCGGCAGTGCTGACAGCATTCGGTGCTCATGTTTTGGAGCACTGCCGCCGTGTGTTAACCGCAGTGGCCGAACTGGAAGCCTGTGCAGGCCCGACGGCGGATGTTTCCGGTGTTCTGAAAGCCGGAATCGCGTTCGGTCTTGAAGAAACATTGCTGAGTTCTCCGTTCAACATGCTCAGACGAACATATGGCAGGATCAAGCTGGAAGTTACCTCGGATTGGTCGAGGAAGTTGATCGAAGACGTACAAACAGGAGCACTCGACTGCGCCATCGGGCTCTTGATACCTAGCCAGATCCATTCACCTCATTTGCTACAAACTCCGATTGGGACCGAGCGAATACTTGTCGTCACGAAAGCAGATCAATTCGATAGCGCTCACGAAAGATCGTATCATCTAAGCGACCTCTCCCATCAGCCATGGTTTCTCAATCCAGCGGGCTGCGGATGCCGCGCGGCCCTTCTCAGCACACTTGATCGGCTGGAATTGCCCATTCAGATCGCGGCCGAGGTTTTCGGAGAGGACCTTCAACTGTCCTTGCTTGCTCAAAGCGGAGGCCTAGCCCTTACGCCTCAACGGCAATTCGAGAACAGCCCCTATCGAGAGGCTTTAAGAGTACTCGACGTGATGGACTTCGATCTGCACGCCACAATATCTTTGATGCGCGCGCCGATTCCCGGACGATTTAATACGGTCCTCAATTTTATGATCGAGGAATTGCAGTCGGCGCTTTAATCATTCTGCATAATGATCATAAGAGAAAAGCATTTGATAACCCGAGATCCCGCCAACAGTATGCCGGAATACAACGACGCGTCGGTACAGATGCGTGAAACACGATCAAGGGACACTATACTCATGATTCTTGCAGTCCTTCGTTCCCGACTTAAGCCGGACATCCTGGATGAATACGCACCTGTATCAAAGCGCATGAGCGAGCTCGCCCCGACGACCGCCGGGTACATCTCCCACAAGGGGTTTGTGGCTGAGGATGGCGAGCGTATTACAATTGTCGAGTTCGAATCCGAAGAAGCCATGGAGAAGTGGCGAACGCATCCCGAGCATGTCGATGCCAAACGGCGTGGTTATCGGGAGTTTTATACCTATTTCAGCTACCAGATTTGCTCTGTGACGCACGCAAGATCATGGACGGCAAGGGCGTTGGCCACACCCGACAAATAGCCATAACCTGTCACCGCGAAAACGTTCGCGGTGACAGCGCCCTTATCGTCTCAGCAGAACCTGGAAATATCGGATCACACAAGCAAAAACACCCGCAAGCCGATGCGTGCGACTCCTTCATCATTGAAGCATAATGCGGGCCGGCCCACCTGCACCGCAACCATCGGTGCCTGTACGATTGGAGCTTCGGCCTTCAATAGCTCCAGCAATCTTCGATCCGGCCACACGAAACAATTTCTCCCGATGGAATTTCTACCTGGCCCCTACTGCCAAGAAAGGCATGGGTTTCCAAAATGCGTGCTTCACGGAGGATTCAAGCGTGAGCTGCGCGGCTGTCTTCCGGCGCCTGATCACGCTCGTTCATCCCGTAATCGCGGATCACCGCAGCGACACGCAGCCGATAGTTGAGAAACACATCCTTGCGGCTATTGGATTGGACGTTCCTGTGTACATTCCAGTTCCGGAAAGCATCGACCGCAGCCTCATCACGCCAAATGGATAAAGCAAGAAGTTTGGTTGGGTCAGTAACGCTTTGAAACCTTTCGATCGAAATGAATCCGTCGATCTTCTCAAGCTGAGGACCCAGTCTTGCCCCCATATCGAGATAGGTCTGCATTTTTCCCGGTGCAGGCCAGGATTCAAAAATCACCGCAATCATGTCGTTCATCCAGTTCTGTTAAATCAAAGGCATGCTGACCACCAACGAGAGGGGCGCGGCGCTAACTAGCTGCGCGGTGGGAGTCGGCCCTCGTTGAAAAGCATTTTTGCTGCGGCATCGAATCCCTTCCACGCGGAAGCCGCGAGGGACGCGCCCACACTGACACGGCGAACGCCGACCGCAGCCAACTCCGATACAGCGGGGCTCGGACCGGTAATCATCACATTCACCGGCTTGGGCCGGACGGCCGCCACGATGCTTGCGATCTCCGACAGATCGGTAATGCCCGGAGCATAGAGACAGTCTGCGCCAGCTTCGGAATAGGCAACCAGGCGGGCAATCGTCGCGGTAAGATCCGGCTTCCCGATAAAATGCCCCTCTGATCGCCCGACCAACAAAACATTCTCGCCAGACTGGTCGATAGCACGACGCGCAGCACGCACACGGTTTACAGATTCTGAGAAATCCAGAAGATCGTTGCCCTTGCGATCCTCGATGGAAAGACCGGAAACGCCTGTATCGATCGCTTTCAGGACATTGGTGAAGACGCCATCTGCGTCATCGGCATAACCGGTTTCAAAATCCGCATTCACAGGCAGGGATGTTGCGCTGCATAGCGTCCGCAAATGGAACAGCGCCTCTTCAAGGGTTAGCTGCTGATCCTGTCGTCCCAGCGACCATGCATAGCCCGCGCCGGTGGAAGCCAGCGCCTTGAAGCCGAGCTTTTCGAGGCGGCGCGCACTGCCGACATCCCACGGGTTTGGAATGATGAAACATCCGCTCTGATGCAGAGCACGGAAAGCCGCACGTCTTTCCGCATATTGACCAACCATATCGCTCCCTCTCCGGCATCTGATCAGGCCCGCAAGAAAGGATCCGCCGCCTGGTAATCACAATCTGAGCAAGGGTGGATGGCGAAGCCAGTCGGGGCAAATGAGTAATAGTATTTCGGGCATGAGGCAGGATCACCTCCGTAGAAGCTTTAGGCCGGATTGGCTTCAGCCTCCTCGAGGATCCAAGAGCGAAATGCGATGATACGCGGATCGTCCGCGCGGCTTTCCGCACCGATCAGCCAATACGCGGTGTTGCCATTCACGGTCTCCCACACCTCGACCAAACTGCCGGACTCAAGTTCGGAATTAACCAGCGGCTTTCGCCCAATGGCCACGCCGAGACCCTGGCTAGCCGCTTCGAACGCCATCTGGATGGTGTCGAATTGCAATCCTTTCGCCCGATCCGGTGCAGGGCGACCACATCCGGCAGCCCACGCGCCCCAATCCTCGCTGACCGTGGTGACATGAATCAGCGGCGATTGTTCGATATCTTTCAGATCTCGCACACGTTCGAGAATAGCCGGGGCGCACACGGGCACCATGACTTCATTCAACACCTTGTCCGCAATGAAGCCGTGCCAGTTGCCGCGCCCCATGCGAATAGCGAGATCTACACCGACATCCGACAACTCGCTGCGTTCGTGCGAGGTATCGATGACAATGCGAATGTCGGGATGGCGCTCGCGAAACCTGTGCAGCCGTGGCAGCAACCATTTCGCCGCGAAGGTGGGCGCCATGCTGATCGCGAGCTGTCCCAGCCCCTGCTTGTTTGCAATACTCGCACTGCCGTTGGCCAGCAATTCCAGCGCCTGCCGCACCACGGGAATGTAAGCTGTCCCCGCTTCCGAGAGCACGATCCCTCTGGTGGTGCGAAGAAACAGCGGCGTGCCGAGCCAATCTTCCAGCGACTGGATGCCATGGCTGACAGCACTCGGCGTCAACAAAAGCTCCTCCGCCGCATTCTTGAAACTCAACAGGCGAGCAGATGCCTCAAACAGGCGAAGCGAGTTCAATGGGGGCAACCGATGGCGCATCACATGTTCCTTCCTCAACGCGCTTGTAGCACGGCGGAATTCTCGTGAGCGGCCAAATTGAAGAATTTTCATGCGTGATCGAAAGCCATCGGTTGATTGTGCTCGAGATTACGTGTGTCCTCGATTACGTCAGCCTGCGCTTGAAGAACGACAGGATCTCGTCGCGTGCGGCTGTCGTCGGCTGACCTGCCTCATCGATCAGGTGTGCTGTCACCACGCTATGTGGCGTCGTCACATGGGTTGCGAAGAAAGGCGGAAGGTCTGTATTGGCCGCGCTGTCTGGAAGCACGCGCGCCACAAAACGATCGCCAAGCGCTTCAGAGAAAGCCGCGAACCGCTGCGCCCTGCAGAATTTGTCACCCGCGAAACGGTACGCCATGACCGTAAGGTCTTCCTGCTCGAGGCGCTTACGGACGGCAGCAAGTTCTTCGGGAGCCATGGCCATTCCGGCCGGATCGTTCAATGGCAATGATGGCTGCGATACGACTGGCGCCAGCATGGCGGGCTCGAGCATCATCGACAGGGCGAAATTGCCGGTAAAGCACATGCCGATTGCGCCTACGCCAGGTCCGCCACATTCCTGGTGCGCGAACTTCGCCAGCGCGCGGAGCCACGCGGTCACAGGACTGGATTCGTTGGCAGCAAATGTACGGAACTCGGCACTGACACAGGCCCGCTGCATCACGGCGACGCCCTCTTCCGCACTGACAAGCGCGCCGTCGCGTCCGAACAGCGAGGGCATGTAGACCGTAAATCCGGCATCGCGGACCCAACGGCTGAATCGCGCCACATGCGGACTGATGCCGGGCATTTCGGTCATCACAATCACGGCCGGCCCGCTTCCGGACACAAACACCCGTTTTGTTACGTCGTTGAGTGTGATCTCGCGGGCGACGAAATCTTCAAGATCATCGTCCTTGTTGACAGGCCGTGTCAGCATCGATTCGTTCCTTTTTAGCTTTCAATGGATCGTTCACCGGCGATGCGCTCGTCGTCACGGCTTCTGCCCATGGCGACACAAAGCGTGTCCGGCTCAGCGCGCGACAGCGAGTTGTTGCAGGTGCCTATAACCGGATGCCGTTGCGTGCTCTCGCAAACCCCACAGGCGTCCATTGACACCCCACATGCCATCTTCGATTTCGTTGAACAGAAAGGAACTCGCAATCCGGCGTGTCTCTCCAGGCAAGGCGTCAACGAGAGCCTTGTGACCCAGCTCGGCAAAGCGGGCGCGGCTCCGCTCATCGAGAACGCCCTTTGCGAGAGTGATCGTCGCGACAAACGACACGACCATGCCCGATAGATCGCTGCCACCGAAGGTCCAGTTTCCCGCGGCGCCTTCTTCGATCATGACCATGCACAGCGCACGCTTGGCTGGCTCATCCGGGATCTGTTCGCATTCGACCGCGACGTCCACGAGACGTCCGGAAAGAGCAGCCTTGGAATCGGCATTCAAAACGCCAGCCGGCGCCTTGAGAGAGATAAGGGGCATCTTGCTTCCTTTAAGTCCATTTATTGGACTCAGAACTTATATCACCTAAATCCATTTTTGCAACTCAGATAACGTGTATAATACGGTGATGACCGACTCCCCTCCCGTTCGCCGCTCGCCGGTGCCGCCATCCGACTGCAATCTCTGGAAAGCGTTCGAGCTGATCGGCGACCGCTGGATTCTCGTGATCCTGCGGTCGGCGCTGTATGGCCTGCGGCGGTTCGATGATTTCCAGAATGAGCTCGACATCCCGCGCAGCGTGCTGAGCAATCGCCTTTCCCGGCTGGTCGAAAATGGCCTGATGGAAAAGCGGGAATATCGCGAAGAGGGACAGCGGGCGCGGATCGAATATCCGCTGACGAAGATGGGCCAGTCGCTCGGCCTCTCCTTCACCGCACTAACGGAATGGAGCGATCACTGGATCGGAAAAGGCTCCGGGCCTCTGTCTTTGCGCTCGAAAACAACGGGACAAAAGCTGGCTGTCGCCCTCGTCGACGAACACGGTAAACCGGTCAGGAAAGATGACGTTGAGACCGTTATCACCCTTCCTTCACGCGCTTCCAGGCAACCGCGAAACTGAGCGACTTCAAACGGCTATTTTTGCAGAAATGTGAGACGCCAGCGAACCAGATCGTCTGCACCCGCGCCAGGCTGTGGCTCAAGATCGTTGAGGCGAACGGCGTCACCCGTCTTCTGATCGACCAGGACAAGCTTCACTGCGCTGCCGGTCTTCCGGTTGATGAACTTGAGCGGCGGTCCCGCATCTCCGGACGCAGACCATTTGTCGCCAATCTGAAGAAGAGCTTGAGTCAGCAGGGTCGTATCTCGCCCCTTTGACGTGAGAACATACTCATAGCGCTCGGGATTCACCTGATAGCGCCTCCGCTCAATGAGCCCGTTCTCTTCAAGATGCTTTAGCCGATCCGACAGCGTCGCGTTGGTGACATCCGTTGAACGGCGCAAGTCTTCGTACTTGCTGAGCCCAAGCGACAGGTCGCGCAAGATCAACACAGCCCAGCGATCCCCTATCGCCGCCAAAGTGCCTGCGATAGAGCACGCCATTCCTTCAAAGCCTTTTGACTTCATAAAAAGACTTGCCTCCTATTAACTCTTATAATTAGAGTGACTAATTGTCCAGCCCTCGGCTCGCCCCGGCAGCCTGATTATCGACGGTTAGGAGCAGCGAGTATGAGCGAACTTCGTGACCTTGTGATCGACGCCCATGGCGGCATCGATCGCTGGAACAGAGTGAGTGCTCTCCACGGAGACATGTCCATCACCGGTTTGCTTTGGGCCAGAAAAGGCTGGCCTGATGCATTGAAAAACGTCCACGTCACGGTCGATACGAAGACTCAGCTCACCAGCTATCATCCGTTCACCGATCCAAACAAGCGCAGCTTATATCGGCCAGACCATACCGTTATTGAAACTCTTGACGGAAAAATTCTGGAGGAGCGGCGGTCTCCGCGGTCGGCCTTTGAAAATCATAAGCCAGAGACGGCATGGGATATCCTGGATCTCGCGTACTTTAGCGGCTACGCGATTTGGAATTACCTCTGCACACCATTCCTCTTTGCGTTACCCGGATTCGAGACCGAAGAAATCGAACCATGGAATGAGAACGGTGAGACGCGCCGGCGGCTGAAAGTAACTTTCCCCGAGACGATTGCGACCCACTGCCCCGAGCAGATTTTTCATATCAATGGCGATGGCCTGGTTTGCCGCCTGGATTATGGCGCGGCTGTCGCCGGCAACATTCCAACAGCCCACTACATTGACCACTACAAGACATTCGACGGCATCAAAGTCGGAACGAAGCGGCGCGCGCTTCGCCGAAATCCTGATGGTACTGCAACCGCTACGCCAGTCGCCGTCAACATCGAAATAGAAAATATCGGACTTTCCTGAGCAACCGCTCAATACGCGCACAAAGCCGCTCGCGAAGACCGCCAACAATATCCCGGAGGAGTAAATGACTGAAGAACAACGCTACAGTGTGACGGTGCACGTCAACGGCACACACCACACCGTTTCGGTGGAATCACGCAAACTGCTTGTTCATCTGCTCCGCGACGATTTGAATCTGACCGGCACCCATGTCGGTTGCGATACATCGCAATGCGGTGCCTGCACTGTCGATATCGACGGACAAGCGGTCAAGTCGTGCACAGTATTGGCTGTCATGGCAGATGGATCGTCGATCACCACCATAGAGGGTCTCGCCGGCAAGGACGGCACCCTGCACCCGATCCAGCAAGCTTTTCATGAACATCACGCTCTGCAGTGCGGCTTTTGCACGCCGGGCATGATCATGAGTGTCCGCCAGTTATTGAACCGGCATCCCGATCCGACCGAGGACGATATCCGCCATAATCTCACCGGCAATATCTGCCGTTGCACCGGCTATCACAACATCGTTCGCGCAGTTGAATCTCTTGCAACGGGAGCACGGAGCCATGACTGAAGCCGCAGCCATCAAGTATATGGGCCAACCGCTTCGCCGGCGTGAAGACTTCAGATTCATCACCGGAAAGGGCCGCTACACTGACGACATGAAAGCACCCGGCATGCTTCACATGGCCATTCTGCGGTCACCGCACGCTCATGCAACGATCAAGCGTGTCGACCTCACTGCCGCTCGCGCGACGCCGGGTGTGCGCATCGCATTATCTGGCACTGACCTCGCCGGAAAGATCGGATCGATAGAACCCAATTGGGTGATCCCGGGGACAAAGATACCGGATCGCCCCGTCGTCGCTGTCGAGCGCGTTCGTTTTGTCGGAGAGTGTGTCGCGCTTGTCGTAGCCGAAACGCAGGCGCTGGCGCACGACGCGATCGGACTGATCGAAGTCGACTATCATGTGCTGCCTGCCGTGATCGACGAGGCAGCGGCCATTCTCGATGATGCACCGCAGCTTCACGAGAACGTCCCGAACAATATCACGACCTTCTACAAAATGGGTGGCGGCGACTACAAGAAAGCCGCCAGTGAAGCCGATCACGTCATCAAGCTTCAGGTCATCAACAATCGCCTGATCCCGACCTGCATGGAGACGCGATCCATTCTCGCCATCCCCGAAGCGGATGGCACGCTGACCCTGAATATCCAGAGTCAGGTCCCGCACATGCACCGGCGCTGGATCGCCGAAACCGCAGGCATCCCTGAACATCAGCTCAGAGTGGTCGCGCCGGATATCGGTGGGGGTTTCGGGGCCAAGATGCACCTCTATCCCGAAGAATTGCTCTGCCCCTATCTCGCTCGCCAGCTCGGTGTTCCGGTGAAGTGGTGGGAGTCGCGCTCGGAAAGCCATCAGTCAACCAGCCACGGACGCGCTCATACCGAAACAATCGAAGTCGCGTTTCGCAACGACGGCAAGATCCTGGGGCTAAAGGTCGAAACGCTGGGGAATGTCGGGGCCTATTTGTCGAATATGGCCTCCGGCGGTCCAACTGTGAACACGATCAACTTCGGCACAGGCACCTACAAGATAGACAACTACCAGGCGATCTCGCGGGTGGTGGTAACGAATACCGTTCCGGTGGATGCCTATCGCGGTTACGGCCGCCCGGAGGCAGGATATATCGCGGAACGCGCCATTGATGCCGTGGCCCGCCATCTTAAGCTCGATCAGGTCGAGGTGCGTCGCAAGAACTTCATTCAGCGCGCTGACTTTCCGCATCGCCCCTACAATGGGCCGGCCGTGATCTATGACAGCGGCAACTACGAAGGTTTGCTGGAAAAAGCTCTGGATGCCTTCAGGTACGACGAGCGCATTGCGGAGCGCGACCGGCTGCGCGTTCAAGGCCGCTATCGTGGCGTCGGTGTTGCCGCCTATACCCATATGTGCGGCATGGCGCCATCGCGGCGCCTGTCATTGCTGGGCTTCAATCGCGGCGGATGGGAAAGCGCGCGGGTCAGCATCGATTCCAGCGGACGAGCGACAATCTTCTCCGGCTCGATGAGCCAGGGACATGGACACAACACGTCGCTGGCCCAAATCGCAGCCGACGTCCTGCAGATTCCAATTGAAAACATCGATATCGTGCAAGGTGACACACGGCAGGTTCAGGCCGGCCACGGCACCTTCAACTCACGCTCCATGGCGGTTGGCGGATCAAGTGTGCATGTGTCTTCGCAGCGTATCGTCGCCAAGGCAACGAAGATTGCCGCCGGCATGCTCGAGGTCGACGAGAAGGATGTGTCCTACCGCGCCGGACTCTTCAGCGTCCCAGGCACGGATATCGCTCCAATCACCTTTGCCAAGGTCGCGCGCATGGCCTATGTCGGCCACAAGTTGCCTGACGGGATGGAGCCGGGACTCGACGAAACCCAGTTTTACGATCCGGTCGGGATGGGCTCGCCGTCCGGGATTCACATGGCGTACATCGATGTCGATCCCGAAACCGGCATTGTCGGCATTCTCGATTATGTCGCCGTGGACGACGTGGGCACAATCATCAATCCGCTGCTGGCCGCAGGACAGATTCATGGCGGTGTCGTGCAGGGCATCGCGCAGGCGCTGTTTGAAGAGGTCAGTTACGATTCCGAAACCGGCCAGCTCATGACCGGATCGCTGCTGGATTATGCCGTCCCGCGCGCGGAGCATGTTCCCAACATAAGGACCTCGTTCCAAGAGACGCCCTCTCCGACAAATCCGATCGGCGTCAAGGGAATCGGTGAAAGCGGATCGATCGCAGCGCCGCCGTGCATGGTTCATGCTGTGCTTGATGCACTATCCCCGCTCGATATCTCTCATCTGGATATGCCGATGACGCCGCCGCGCATCTGGTCTGCCATTCAGAAATCCCGCGCAGGAGCAAGCTCATGATCCCCGCTTCGTTCGACTACGTCCGGGCAACATCGCTCTCACACGCCATCACCCTGCTGCAGGACGATCCCGATGGCAGCAAGCTTGTTGCCGGTGGCCATACCTTGATTCCGACCCTCAAGCTGCGTCTCGCATCGCCGAAACTTTTGATCGATATCCGTGACGTCGAAGAGCTGAAGGGAATCGAGATCGGCAAAGGCATCAGGATTGGTGCCCTGACCACCCATGCCGAGCTTCTCGCGTCCGATCCGCTCAACGAGGTTCTGCCGATCTTTCGTCAGGCCGCTGATATCATCGCCGACCCGCAGGTCCGCAACCGCGGCACCATCGGTGGTTCACTGGCGAATGCCGATCCGGCTGCCGACTGGCCCGCTGTCGTCGTTGCACTGAACGCCGAACTGGAAATGACCGGCCCCGAAGGCCGCAGGCACGTCGCTGCGACGGATTTCTTTCTCGACATCTTTACGACCGCGCTGGACGTCAGCGAGGTTCTCACCGCGATCCATATTCCCCGCCCTCCAGCGGGAACACAGTTTAGGTATCGTAAAATCCGTCATCCAGCTAGCGGCTATGCCGTCGTCGGTATTGCCGCTGCTCTATGCATCGAAAATGACGTTGTCACGCATGTAGGCGTCGGCGTCACGGGGGCAACAAGTCACGCCTTTGCGGCAGACAACGCAACGCAATTCCTCCTCGGAAAATCTCTCACACGAGAGAACATCGATGAAGCGGCAACGCTCGCGAGCGAGCTGGCTGATTGCATGTCCGACCACTACGCCTCGTCGGAGTATCGAAAGCACCTCATCCGCACGGAAGTCGCTCGCGCACTATCATCATTCAATATCTAATGGTCCACCCAATGCTGAATCAGCATCACGCCTACACCAATGGCGTTCGTCTCCACTATGTCGAACAGGGAACAGGCCCCCTGGTTCTCTTGTGCCATGGCTGGCCGGAGTCCTGGTATTCCTGGCGGCACCAGATCGAGGCTCTAGCCAATGCCGGATATCGTGTCGTGGCGCCCGACCAGCGGGGGTACGGAACGAGCGACGCCCCTCATGCCGTCGACGCCTATGGTATCCTTGATCTGGTCGGAGATCTTGTCGGCCTGGTCCACGCACTTGGCGAAGAGAAAGCGATCATTATTGGTCACGACTGGGGATCGATGGTTGCCGCTCCCGCTGCCTTACTACGGCCAGATATCTTCCGCGCAGTCGGCCTTTTAAGCGTTCCTTATATTCCACGCCGTGCCGTCAGGCCCGCGACACGTTTCGAAGCCATGTCACAGAAGCGGCATTTCTATCAGGCTTATTTCCAGCCGGTCGGCCATGTCGAGAGAGAACTTGAGGAGGATTATCGCAAGACTATCCTCGGCGTCCTATACACAGCATCGGGCGATTGGCCCGGTCACGGCTTTGCCGTGTTCGACAAGTCCACCCGGCTGGTGGACAACCTCGCCATTCCAGAAGAATTGCCGGTGTGGCTTACCGAGGCCGATATCGCTCGCTATGTTGAACAGTTTCGGACATCGGGCTTTCGCGGACCGATCAACTGGTATCGCAACATGGACCGCAACTGGGCAACTACGGCTTTCCTCGACGGGGCCAAACTTTCGCAACCGACGATTTTTATTGCCGGTGAGAAAGATGGGGTTCTCAAGATCGCGGCTGAGGAGTTCGAGGCCCTCGAACGCAATGTACCCAATCTCACGAAGAAGGTTGTCATTCCCGCCGCAGGTCACTGGATTCAGCAGGAGCGCCCGTCAGAAGTCAGCGATCTGTTGATCTCGTTTCTCCGCGGGCTTGATTGACCGCAAAGGAGCGATCAGCGTTTGCCGGACGGCCGCGAGGGCTTCGCGGCAGCGCTGGGTTTCTCACCAGCCCCAAATCGCTTGCGGTTGAAGGGAACGGCACCTGATCCGGGAATAATCTCAATATCCTCAAGACGGAGCGGCGCACCGCGTGCATTCAGGACCTCAGGATACTTGATTTCCCGGCCGTTAAAGCGGTCATTGAAAACCACCTGTGGTCCGGCTGGTTCGGCCAGCCAGTCATCGCCCCACTTTTTCAGCGCGAGATAGGTGGGAAAGAAATCACGGCCTTTTTCCGTCAACACATACTCAAAACGGCCGGCATGCTCGGGCAGCGGAATCTTCGCCATGATGCCCGCATCGACGAGCTTCTTCAAACGCGTGCTGAGAATGTTCGGCGCGATGCCGATGTAGTACTGAAATTCATCGAACCGCTTAACGCCATAATAAGCCTCGCGGAGAAGCAGGATGGACCAGCGGTCTCCGATCGCCTCCATGGCGCGGGCCACGGAACATTCCTTGTTGGCTATGCGACTTCGCTTCACATCCGCCATTGTGACTTCTAATCCTCGAATCCGGCTCTGTTATCTGTCTTATATCAGATCCGGATGCCGGTATGTCCAGTGTTCGGCGGCCCGCTTTACGAAACCTATGGGCCGGAATTGGCTTCGATCACCGGTCCGAAGGGCTGCCACCGCTCGCCAACCAGTTGCCGCAACTGAATGGATTTGATCGGCGCAAAGTCATCGGGACCCGTGCTGATCTTGACGCCGGGCATCAGCATGTCGAGCTCAAGGCCCTTGATGCTGGCGGCCTGCCGCATGATGTTATCGCGGGTCAGATTATCCCCGGCCTGCTTCAGCACCTGCACCATCGCCTGCGCCATGATGTAACCTTGCGTGTTTCCCGTCGCTGTGACATCCGCTCCGGGATAATATTTCTCGAGGAATGCGAGGTAAGCTTTGACGCCGGCATCATTCGCCATGGCCGGATCGGTCGCATCCTTCAAGAATCCCCCGCTGACGATCCCTTGAGAGATGTCGAACCCCGCCGGCTTGATGACGCTTCCGATCGATGCCGCCGGAATATTCAGGACGTGAATCGGCTTCCAGTCGAGTTCAGCCACTTTGCGGATCGCCTGGGCGGCAAACTTCGGTCCTGCGAAGTTCATGAAAATATTGGCGCCGCTGGCCTTCAGTCCGACAATCTGGGAATCAACACTCGGAACGGAAACTTCATAGCTCGATTCAGCGACGATCATTGAGGCTTTCGTGCCAAGGCCCTGCTTCAGCCCGTTCAGGATGTCCTTGCCGTAATCGTCGTTCTGATACAGCACAGCGATCTTCCCGCCGGGATGATTGGCTGCGATGTACTGCCCATACACCCTCCCCTCGTTCAGGAACGAAGGCTGGAAGCCCATGGTCCACGGAAAATTCTTCGGATCGTTCCATTTCGATCCGCCGCCGCCAACGAAGAGCTGCGGTACTTTCTTTGCGTTCATATATTTATGAATCGCGGTGTTGGTCGGAACCCCGAAGGTGCTGAACAACAGCAGCACTTCATCATTTTCGACAAGCCGGCGCACCTGCTCGACAGTCTTCGGCGGGCTGTAGGCATCGTCATAGCTGATGAATCTTATCTTTCGCCCGTTAACGCCGCCTTCCGCATTGACCTTGTCAAAGTAGGCAGCTTCCGCTTTTCCGAGCAGCCCCCATGCAGATCCCTGACCGCTATAGGGCATCGTGTTGCCAATCTTGATTTCAGTATCACTGGCGCCGATGTCGTATTTCTTTTCATTGGCGATAGCCCCGAACGTCAGAGCGATTGTAGCTGCACAAGCGATGGATAGGAGATTCAGCGCCTTCTTCATCTTAATGTCCTCCCGACACAGTTCCTCGTTGCGGCCGCGAAAGCTCGCGGCCGCCGATGCAATTCAGCAATTAGAAATTGTCTCAGGCCGCTTGGCCTGACTCCTCGGGTGGCTTCACCACCACATCCGGCTCAAGGGCACGGCGATGCGAAACAAGCACCCCTGCCTCGGTCAACCGATCCAACTCCGACTGACTGACGCCAAGTTCACCGAACACAGTACGGTTGTGTTCTCCCTGAAATGCCGGCGTTCCGATCGGAGTCAGTTCTTCTCCGGAGAAGCGCCATGGACGGCCCGGCAGCCTGTACTCGCCGCCGCTGCGATCCGAAACGTGTTGCACTGCGCCCCAGTAATCACTCCATTCCGACTTCGTCAGGTCCTTGATCGACCGGATCTCGCCCATCGCGATCTTGGCCTCGTCAAACTGGGCATCGAGAGTCGCCATGTCTGGAAACGTCAAAATCCAGGACTGGATGATCTGATGCAGCACACCGAAATTTAGTCGCCGCGCTGCGGCAGACGAGAATCTCGGATCGTCCATCAGATCGACACGGCGCATGGCCCGCATCCACGACGGGAATGTACGGCTTCCGACAATGCTGGTTGCAACGGTGAAGTGTTCACCCTGCGGACCGGAAAAGAACGAACAATCGGTGGCGCCAAGCACCGCCGGCTCCGCGCCGATATCGTCATCGGACAGATCGACATGGGCGCGCTCATTCACCGCGAGCAACGTCGCGGCCATCGCCACATCGATGCATTGCCCCTTGCCGCTGGTCTGGCGGCTGTTCAGCGCCGCCAGAATGGCAATCACAGCCTGAAGACCGGCATAGACGTCCGCATGAGACAGACTGTCGGTTCGCGGCTCCGTCAGCGCCTCCCCATAATGGCGCACGCTGTTCTCGGTGAATCCGGCTTCCGCCTGAACGGTGGGCGCATACGCCATCCGGCTGCGCCAGGGACCACCCTGTCCATAGCCTGTGATGGACGCATAGATCAGCCGCGGATTTCGCTTCGACAGTGTTTCATAGTCGAGGCCAAAGAAGCCGAGCGTTCCTGCCCGAAAGTTCTCGACAACGATGTCGGCCGTGTCGCACAGCTTCAACACCAGCTCATATGCACCCGGCACATTGAGGTTGATGCTGACATTGCGCTTCCCAGCATTCTGCTGGGCGTAGTAACCCGACATTCCATCGGTCGACGGGAATGCGAAGCGCGAGACGTCCGGACTAGGCGGCTCGATCTTGATAACCTCGGCACCGAGGTCCTGCAATGTGCGCGCGCAGAGCGGACCGGCGAGCACACGGGAAAAGTCAACAACGCGGAGACCGCTGAGAGGACCACTCATGTCAGCGCCCCGCGAACTTGGCGAGACCGGGTCCGTTCTTGCGGAACGATGCAAGACCAGTCTTCAGGTCTTCAGATGCCCAGATCGGAGCCTGAACCCGCACCATCGCTTCGTCGGCCGCGGTAACACCCTCGTTGGCCGCAATATGAGCGAGTTCCTTTGTCGCAGCGTGCGCCAAGGTCGGCCCCTGAGCGAATTCCTCGGCGATCGCCATTGTCGCCTTCTCCAGAGACTCTTCCGGCACAGTCAGATTGATGAGGCCCCACTTCTCCAACGTCGGCGCATCATAGCGGCGCGCCAGCATGGACATTTCCTTGGCACGCAAGGCGCCAATTCGCTGCACCTGACGTTGAATGCCGCCAAGCAGCGGATGAAGCCCAAGAGTCGCCTCCACAGATCCGATCTTTGCCGATGACGCCGCGATGATGTAATCGCAGCACAACGCAAGTTCGAGACCGCCGCCGAGACAGACGCCATGAACGCTTGCAATAATGGGAATCGGCAGCAATTCCATGAAGCGGAGGAATTCAACTCCGCTTAACCGGCGATTCTCGCTTGCTGAAGTTGCCGTCCCTTCCGCAACCCGCTTGTCGAAAATATCGAGATCCGCGCCAGCCGAAAAATGCCGCAAACCGCTGCGGATCACAATCGCACGGCTTCCTGCCTTCTGTGCTTCTTCGATTTGCCCCACGATCGCGTTAATCAGCTTGGGGCCAAGCAGGTTGTAGGGCCGATAGACCATCGTAAGAACAGAGATATTCCCGCGCTGCTCGCGCGTGACCAATGCTTCCTCGGACAAGGTTCGCCTCCTGTTTACCGGCGCGGTCATTCGCGCCGGTCATGTTTCAGGAGCAGATTAGTCTATGGCTTGCATTTTGCAAGTTATGTTTTGCGCAGATCAGATATCCTGCCGCTCTACCCGATTGCGCAGCACGCCGATCTTCTCGACTTCAAGCTCGATGTTGTCGCCGTGCTCGAGATACCAGCCAAGTTCCAGACCGCAGCCGTTGCCCACCGTTCCCGAGCCGATGAACTCACCCGGCATCAAGGTCTCGTCCTGTGTAATGTGCGCAATGATCTCTTCGAACGAGAACAGCATGCCATCGCTAACACCCTTCGAGCGGACCTTGCCGTTTACGCGGACTTCCATGTTGAGCTTATAAGGATCGCTAATCTCGTCCGGTGTCACGATCCATGGCCCGAGCACATTCCCGCCGTCAAAGCTCTTGCCTTTGGCGGGGCCAAGACGACCTTCCATCTCGACACGCTGCGCATCTCGCGCGGAGAAATCGTTGAAGATCGTAAAGCCGAAGATGTGATCCCGCGCCTTCGCTGCCGAGATATTCACACCCTTGTTCTTGGTGATGACACCAAACTCAAGCTCGTAATCCATGATCTTGCTGTATCGCGGCCATTTCACCGTTGTGTTGGTGCCCTGCACACTGAAGCGATTGGTGATGTAATAGATCGGCTGCTTCCGGTAGATTTCCGGCAACTCCGGCAACGGCTCCGCTTCCAGGCGCGCCAGTTCCGCTGCATTTCCTTCCGCGCGCGCTTTCAGCTTGAGTTGTCCTCGGGGCGACTGACGAATATGCAGTGGAAATGACATGCCGTCGCGCATCTGGCGCGGCTCCGGAACGGGCGCGAGAATGTCCGCTCCCTTGACAGGCACCGACAGATCCTGATCGCTGCCGTAACGTGCAAAGAGCGATCTTGCGCGATCGAGCGCTGCATCTCCGCCGTCAATCAGCGAGATCATGGAATTGAAAGCCGAATCGCCATCTCCGGCGCGAGCCGAGGCGCCCGCCAGATCGAACAGACGGCTGTCATCTTGATGCACGACCGCTATCTGATCACGGCCATTCAAACGGTATGTTGCAAGCTTCACCGGGCTGATTCCTCTCGTTAAGCAGATCTCATTGTGAATTTTGATGAGAGCGTAAGCATATGACTTGCATATTGCAAGTTATATGCTTGATCGACTGGCATGTCCGGACCGAAGACTGGACTTCTTCATCATCAGGAGCCACTTGCCCACGGCGCCTGTACATCCGACGCGTGCCTGACCCATCACTCCATTGGAAGGCTAAAATTCTCCCGCTTAATCAACACGATGGCGTTCGCCAGGGCATTGCCTGCCGCGAATGAAGAATTTTCATGCGCCCGCGAGGATTATAAGTTTGTTTGAGTGCATCGACACCGGCAATTTTCTCCTGACCCGCTGTCAAGGAGACACCTATGGCTATCGATCAACCCGTGCTGATGAGCGTGCAAGACAACATCGCAACGCTCACCCTCAATCGCCCCGCCAAACTTAACGCGCTCAATTACGATCTCATCGACACCTTTCAACATCATCTGGACGTCATCGAGCGAGATGACTCGATCCGGATCGTCATTCTCACCGGATCCGGCAAGGCATTCAGCGCAGGTGCTGATATCGCCGGATTTTCCTCCAGCGTCGCGGCCGGCGTGAATATCGCCATGCGAGAATTTGTCGGACGCGGACAGGCATTCACCAAACGCGTCGAAAACTTTCCAAAACCGATCATCGCAGCGGTGAATGGTCTCGCTTTCGGCGGCGGATGTGAGGTGGTCGAAGCATGTCCGCTCGCGATCTCAAGCGATGAAGCCCGCTTCGCCAAGCCGGAGATCAACCTCGGCTTTCCTCCACCGTTCGGCGGCACGCAGCGCCTTCCGCGTCATATCGGCCGGAAGCGAGCGCTGCAGCTTATTCTCACCGGCGACTCGATTTCGGCTGAGGAAGCTGCGCGTATCGGCCTCGTCAATGAGGTCGTTCCGGCCTCTCAGCTTATGACACGCGCCCGCGAACTTGCTGCAAGAATCATGGAGAAGCCGCCGGCTGCTGTCAGGGCAAGTCTGGCAAGCGTCACCCGCGGCATCAATCTGTCTATCGACGAAGGGCTCGCAGTCGAAGCCAATCAGTTTGCGCAGATGGTCCCCACACGTGACATCCGCGAAGGCATCGATGCGTTTCTTGAGCGGCGTCCGGCTCACTTCAACGGGCAGTAAGCGACAGCACTCACATTACGCCTATCTGTAGCACCCACATCACCGGAAACATAAATGACTGGATATGTCGACCTGACCAAAGAGCGCTTTATCGCCCACCGAGACAATGAACGTGACGGAACGGTTCACTTGCTCAACCTCATTCGACTGCGTGAACGCGCGGATTATCCCGATGGGAGAGCGTCAACTGGTGCCGAGGCTTACCGGACCTATGGGCGCATCAGCGAGCCGGTGCTTGCACGGCTCGGCGTGAAGATCGTTTGGGAAGGCCGATTTGAGAACATGCTGATCGGCCCGGACGAGGAGAATTGGGATCTGAGCTTCGTGGCAGAGTATCCAAGCCTCGCAGCCTTCAACGAAATTCTCCGCGATCCGGTTTACCGGGAGGCCGCGGCGCACCGAAAAGCCGCTGCGGAGGATTCGCGGCTGATCCGCCTGGCAGCTCTCCCCCAAGGAACAAGATTTGGACAGTTCATTTAAGACCACTCGATCGCCGATCTCAGCCGAGATGTTGCATTTAACGGGAGCTTACAAATCTCGGCTGCATGTCGACCTACAGGGAGAGACTGAAGCGTTCCTTTGTCTGCTTGGATGCACCTTCACGAAGATAGAAGGCAATCGCGCGTTCATTCCATGCCGGCGTTTGCCATTCGAGTTGATCGGCGCCAAGCCTTCTGGACACCGCAACAGCGTTATCCAGAAGGCGAGCACCAATGCCTTGGCTTCGTGCATGTGGTTCGACGTACAGACAATCGAGATGCGCCCAGGTGTGGCCGCGCCACAGGGAATAGTCGATGGTCAGGGATGAGTACCCCAGCGTGAGGTTTTGCCGGGATGCCACGAAGATATGCGCGCGAGGATTTTCACCGGTGACGATAGACAACAAATTTTGCTTGGAAATTGTTGCTTCGCTTCGCTCGAAAACGGCGTGATTCCGGATCACGGCCAGCAAGCCGTCGCAATCGGACCACTCTGCTGGCCGAATGACGACTGGCATCACCCCTGCTCGGATTGGAGCGAGAAGCCCTCATCGAGCCATCCCGTGATGCCGCCGGTCATGATTTTGACGGGACGGCCCAGCTCCGCCAGACGAAGCGCACCGCGCGCGGCGCCATTGCAATGAGGTCCGGCGCAGTAAGTCACAAAGACTGTCTCATCGCTCCACTGGGCCATTTTCGACGCCACGATTTTTCCGTGCGGCAGGTTAATGGCTCCCGCCACATGGCCTTGCGCGAAGAGCGCTGGACTCCGGACATCGAGCAGAACGAAATCTGCGCCCTTCGACAAGGCATCGTGAACGTCCCAGCAATCGGTTTCGAATGCGAATTCAGCAGCAAAATGCTCCTTCGCGAGATCGCTTGGAGCAGGAGCTACGGCAGTAACGGCACTTGGCATGAGAGGTCTCCTTTCACAGCAAGAGTGCTATGCCGCGCTTTCACTTGCCATTGGCGCAAATGACAATAAGCGTAAAGATTATGCCAAACACGCAAGGACCGCTGGTCGCCGCCCTGCTCTACGACGGCTTATGCACGTTCGAGTTCGGGATCGTTGCAGAGATTTTCGGGCTTTCGCGGCCCGAGATGGGGCCAAGGTGGTATCGTTTCGCAAGCTGCGCGATTGAGCCAGGGCCGTTGCGCGCTCATGGCGGCTTCAGCATCCTTGCCGACGGTGGACCTGATCTCCTTGAGCAGGCCGATCTGATTGTCATTCCCGGCTGGAAGGGCGCGGATATCCCCGTTCCCGAGAGTCTGACAAGCGCTTTGCGACGCGCAAATTCACGAGGCGCGCGATTGGCGTCGATCTGCTCAGGGGCTTTTGTTCTGGCAGAAACTGGACTGCTTGACGGTTCGGTCGCGACAACTCACTGGCGCTACGCAAATGCCTTGCGCAGCAAATTCCCGGCGATTGAGGTCGACGACACTTCACTCTATCGCGGTGCCAACGGTATCTACACATCGGCAGGAAGCGCCGCCGGCATCGACCTGATGATTGAGATCGTGCGACAGGATTTCGGTGCACACGCAGCCAATTCCGTGGCTCGCCGGATTGTCATGCCCGCCCATCGCAGCGGTGGACAGGCGCAATTTCTGGAGCGCCCGGTTGCCTTGCGGATGACTGCCGACATCGCACCGCTGCTCGAGCACATCAGACACAAAATTCAACGCCAGTGGTCCGTTAGCGACATGGCGAACAAGGCGAGAATGAGCAAGCGCACCTTCGAGCGCCGCTTTAGGGAGGCGACGGGCGAATGGCCGGGTAAATGGCTCATCAGCGAAAGGATCGAAGCGGCGAAAGAAATGCTCGTTCAGACAAGTCGGCCGATGGAAGACATCGCCGAAGCTGTTGGCTTCGGAAGCTCACACACACTTCGTCATCATTTCCGCCGCCTCATCCAGCTTAGTCCGAGTGAATATCGTCGACAGTTCTCGAAGACATCTGTCAGTTAGGCCGCACATCGGATGCAATTGAAAATGCGTGAGAAGAGCGAAAGACGCCGCAATGGAAAGCTGCGTCCCCTTCATCACGCTCGCAAGTAACCGACACTCCGCCGCAAGGCTGTCTCAGCCTCATGATCGATGTCGGCCAACAATTCCTTCACAGGTTTGATGGTCTGGATCAACGTCGCGGACATGCCTGCATAAAGCGGACCGGCCTCCCAGTCGCCATCCATTGTCGCCCACGGCGTGGTTACGTTGTAACGGAGCATCGGAACTCCTTCCGAGAATTGCCCGATCGGCTCTCCTTCCCCGGGCCGCGATCCGTTCGACGGAGAACCCGCGTTTTTCCAATTCTTGTAGGTCGAGTTAGCGATCACGCGATGAGGAGAGTTCGGCCATCCACCATCGAACAGAGTCGTCTCGACCAGGTCTGATAAACCGGAATCCACAATCATCTGCTTGTGGCCCGGATGGCTGCCGCTTTCGGCTGACGCGACAAATCGCGTTCCCATCCATGCCCCGCATGCACCGAGCGATAACGCGGCTGCAAGGCCTCGTCCATCCGCGATCCCGCCAGCCGCAACCACCGGAACGCCGTGCGCAGCATCGACGATCCCGGGCAATAAAGTCATGAGCGGCGCTTCGCCGGTCAGGTGACCGCCAGCCTCTCGACCTTGCGCGACGATGAAATCAACCCCGCAGTCCGCTGCTCGTTCGGCTTCCTCGAATCCTGACACAGTCCAGAACACTGTTGCCCCTGCATCCTTGGCGCGCCGGACATACGGTGCGGGATCGCCTCGCAAAAAGGAAACGACTCGACAGCCGGCCTCGAGAGCGGTTTCGAGCCGCTTCATGTGGTCAGCGATCAAGACAAAATTGACGCCAAAGCGATCGGCGCCGCCAGCTGATGCAATATAACCGGAGAGGGTTTGACGCATTTCAGCTTCAGGAATGTGCCCGAGTGCAACGAAGCCAAATGCGCCCGCATTTGCGAGAGCCCCAAGGAACTGAGGGGTCGAACCGCGGCCGAGTGGAGCCGCCACGACGGGATGACGCAAATTCAGTCGATCCGTTAGCGCAGTCTTAAAGCCCATTTTTCGAACTCCAGCCACTCAGTTGACCGATGGCGCGAAGTAGGCACGCTGCATGTCACGCGGATAAGTCTTCTTGGCCCGCTCTGCTACGGCAAGGTCGATCTCTGCGGTGACAAATGGCCGGGCTACGGAGGTTTCAGCAAGCAAATCTGCCTCGGGTGAGAACAGCCAGCTAGATCCAGAGAACAGCTCTCGGTCATAAGACCGGCGATTGGCAGAAGCCAAGTAGCACCCCGAAATTACTGCAGAGAGTTCGCAGGCAGCACGCCAGCGCCGTCCCATTCCGCCCGCCCTCGGATGAGAGATGAGATGAGCGCCGGCAATGCCGATTTCCCTCGCATGCTCCGGAAACATGATTTCGCTGCAAAGCTGAAAGCCGACACGCAGCGGCCCGCTCGTTACTGGATCGAACTTGCGATCCCCTTGGGAAAACCAGAGCGTCTCACGCGCGACAGAAACATCCGGCAAATACCACTTGCGGCGAACCGCCTGATAGCCCGAAGCCTTCGACCAGAGAAACGCCTCGTTGAAGCGATGGCCGTCGCGCTCTATCGGTCTCGAGGTCATCACAGTCTTGCATGAAAGCGCGGCGAGTTGGTCGATCATCTGATCATGATCCCGAAGTGCCTTGCGCCACAACTCGTCGTCGACCCGATCACCGACAAATATCCATTCGCAAAACGGCATCTCCGGCAAGACAATGACATCAGGCTTCTCTGTGCCGGCTTGCGCGACAAGATTCTCCCATGCCGATTGCTTTCGCGAGGCTTCATCCGGAAATTCACAAACCATGATCTTCATACCAACGACCTCATTGCACTGCCTCCCAGAGAATTAGCGTAACGAGACGCTGGCAGAAATGACAATTTCATGCCATTTTCTGCCAATGCCGAAAACACTCAAAACCGTGCTGTTTGCTTTCAATGGATGCCAGCTGCTCGACGTTGCAGGTCCATCTTCCGTATTCGGCATTGCCAACAACATCGCCGACGAAGAGATCTACAATGTTTCCGTCGTCTCACCGTTTGGCGGCTTGATTGCAACATCCTGCGGTGTGTCGATCGCAACAGAAGCACCGGCTTCCCTCGCACCCAAAGCCGTAAAGACCGTGCTTGTTGCTGGCGGGGGGCAGGCAACCATGCGCGAAGCCATAGCACGACCCGGCACTCGAACATGGTTGCGGCGCTGTATGGAGCTAGCGCCACGCTTCGGCTCGGTATGCTCCGGCGCTTACATACTTGCCGAACTCGGAAAACTGGATGGTCTGCGCGTGGCCACACATTGGGCCGATTGCGTCGACCTCGGAATGCGTTATCCGAGCCTGTCAGTCGACAAGAACGCGCTGTTTATCGTAAGCGGCAAGGCTTGGACATCCGCCGGAATTTCAACCGGGATAGACATGGCTTTGGCAATGGTGGAACAGGACACCAGCCGGCGGATTGCAGACAAAGTTGCGAAGTTCATGGTCCTCTACGCACGGCGGCCAGGCTATCAGTCTCAGTTTAGCGAGATGCTAAATGCGCAGATCTCCGCCGGGGAGCCATTTGCCGACCTGATCAGCTGGATGGAAACTCGGATCGCTCACCCGATTGGTATCGCAACGCTGGCTCATCGTTCGGGACTCTCGGAACGATCTTTCTATCGAAAGTTCGTAACCGCCATCGGCCAAACGCCCGCTCAATTCATTCTCCATATGAGATTGGAAAAGGCACGGACGCTGTTAGCAACAGATATGCCGCTGAAAGTTATTGCCAGACGCACCGGCATGAGTTCGGCAAACCATCTAAATCTCGCGTTCGAACGTAAATTTGGCCTTTCGCCATCAACATTTCGGAAGATTCACGTCGGCGTTCATGATTGACCGCATAGATCCGTAGAATTTGTACGCGAGCGAACTCGCTACCGCCCAAGTGTTGCGATTTTGTCCAACTTCACGCGCCTATGAACTGTATGAGGATGGTTCAAGGCACCGCGCGCAACGAACATCATCGCTATCATGCCAGATAACAAAAATGGCTCGGCGCGAGCTTGCGCCGAGCCAAGGTTACGACCGTTTAGACGGCCGCAATCGCCGGGGGGAACCCAACGAACCGCATAGAATATCCACCTGATGACCCTGCATTCGCCAAAGCCGAGAGAGCTTGCTCCAAATCGGAGCGCGAAGCTGTGCTCAAACCTCTTCTCCGGAGTTCAGCGTTGTTGCAGCCGTCGAAATTAGAGATCGCCATATTAGTGGCAGGGATTTTGTCACGAGCTTCGAACGCACTGAGGCCTGCCTATAACCCAGGTTTTGAAGGATTGTCTTAGCGGCATAACTATCAAAATAGAAACTGAGACATTTTCATCTACAAGTGATCGGATTTCAAACGCGCTGAAAATGACCCAGCGATCATTTGAGATTCTGCTCGCGCTAAACTGATCGCGCGATATTCACCGCATAGGCTTCAAGCGGAATCCAAAACTGACTGAGCTGTCGATCCTGAAGAACTCTACATCGGAGTACTGACGATCGAGCGTAGAGAGCCCTCGAATTTTGGCAGCTTTCGAAGATAGCCGAAACGCTTGTCCCATGAGCCATTATCCAGGTCGCCATTACCGCTCAAAACCGCATGAGGCCACCCTGAGCAACCGCCTCTGCAGCAACGAGACAACTCGCTGATAGAAAACCAACAGCCGTCCAGCGCCTTGCAGCGCAAATTCAATTAATCCCCAGAGTCATAGGCGCAAAATGAAGAATTCTAACTTCTGAATGAAAACAATTCATTCCGATGAAAGAGCCATCATCAAATATAGGCTACCGGACCATCGAGCATTTCAGCGAGGATTCACTCGAGCACAGCTATCTCAGATGGCAGATGTTATTGCTTGTCATTGTTCTTTGAGACGGGTGTAAAACCGGAAAGTACAAAATATGGATCTGGCGGTTTTTGTTGGCGATATAGAAGAGCGGCAAAGGAAGTCATCGTACCCCGAGCCATTCTTTGGAAGAATGTCTCGACGTAAGAAGCGAGTTCTCGGAGATTTTTTCGGGATTACAAACTTTGGCGTGAACTTGACCGAGCTACTGCCTGGCGGAGAATCCTCAATCTTGCATCGTCACAGCAAGCAAGAGGAGTTTATTTTCATCTTGTCAGGAAATCCAACCCTGGTGACCGATCAGGGCGAAATACAACTTAAGCCTGGCATGTGCGCCGGCTTCCGGACCGATGGCGTGGCTCATCACCTGGTCAACCGCTCCTCCAGCAGCGCAACATATATTGAAGTTGGAGACAGAAGCATCGGTGATCACGTCACCTATCCCAACGACGATCTACAAGCGGATCTCGGACCTGATGGTCGCTGGATATTCACTCACAAAGACGGGCGCCCCTATTAGAGAGATAGAAACATAACGATTGGATCGCACCGATGCCCCATCTAGGCTTGGAACGCATTGATTAGACGATGACGCCGCGTCCCTGACCATCGCCAACTTCAACGAAGCTCTCTCACGCGCGCTGGTGGCAAACTGGCTGACTTGCGCCATTTTCAACTTTGCCGCTGGCGAAGAATTGATGACGTTCACCAGCGACCCAGCCAGCGGTGACGGCATCTTGTGCGATGCGCTCAACTCCGAAACCGAAATATTGAAAGCATAGCAAGCAAGAGCGATATGGCCCGGCAAATGCGACCGGAAAAACCTTGGTCGTATTTACCAGCATCCCCGGCGGAAATCGGTGGCGGCCGAACAGCCTCGCAAGCCGATTGCCAGACTTGCTGCATGTCGAGCCTGTATGGGGTGAGACGCGGCTTCAGGCTAAAACAGACTGAGAGAAGCCCGAAACCGGGGACACGACCGGGCGCGGTGCAATGCTGATAGCCAGCAAGCAGACTGCATTGACGTGGAAACAGACGTCCAAAACCGAGACGCCATCTACCTATCTGATATTGTTGTATTTTTAGACTATATGGCGGAGAGGGAG
>Ga0209023_10000959_pt1 | contig 40539 bp, 34 predicted proteins | sample LakOneMetagenome_FD_187468 | JGI IMG/M metagenome (GOLD analysis project Ga0209023, IMG submission 187468) | Freshwater and sediment microbial communities from Lake Erie, Canada (SPAdes) (version 2) | ecosystem: Environmental > Aquatic > Freshwater > Lentic | place: Lake Erie, Canada...
AGGCGCTGACGCGCCGCATCGCGCTTTCGGTGCTGCTGATCGCGCTGGTCATGCTCGGCATTTGGACCGGCATCATCCGCCCGCACGGGATCGGCTGACGCCGCGCGGGATCGCGGATTGGGGATTGGGGACAGCGAAAAACCCGACGTCGCTCAAGGCCGCTTGTCGAATCCCCGATCCCCAATCCCGGCTCTCAGAGCACGTAGACGAACAGGAACAGCCCGAGCCAGACCACGTCGACGAAGTGCCAGTACCAGGCGACCGCTTCGAAGCCGAAGTGGTGGTCCTTGGTGAAGTGGCCCTTCGCGCAGCGGAACCAGATCACCGTCAGCATGATCGCGCCGAGCGTGACATGCATGCCGTGGAAGCCGGTCAGCATGAAGAACGTGCTGCCGTAGATGCCGCTGCCGAGGGTCAGGCCGTGATGGGTGTAGGCCTCGGCGTATTCGTGCGCCTGATAGCCGAGGAAGATCACGCCGAGCACGACGGTGAGGGCGAGGAAAATCAGCAACTGCCTGCGGTTGCCGGCGCGCAGCGCATGGTGCGCGATCGTGATGGTGACGCCGGACGACAGCAGCAGCAGCGTGTTCAGCAGCGGGATGCCCCACGGCGACAGCGTCGAGAACACGCCGCCGACCGCGCCCGGGCCGTTGGTCGGCCATGCCGCGGAGAAGTTCGGCCACAGGAAATGGTTGGTGAGCGCGCCATGTCCTTCACCGCCGAGCCACGGCACCGACAGCGCACGCGCGTAGAACAGCGCGCCGAAGAACGCGGCGAAGAACATCACTTCGGAGAAGATGAACCAGATCATCCCCATGCGGAACGAGACGTCGACCTGGCTGTTGTACTTGCCGCTGATCGACTCGCGGATGACCGTGCCGAACCAGCCGAACAGCATGAACACGAGGATCGCGATGCCGAGCGCCATGATCGGCTTGCCGATGTCGGCCTCGTTGAGCCAGAGGCCTGCGCCGCCGACGGTGCCGAGCAGGCCGAACGAGCCGATGATCGGCCAGTGGCTGCCGTGGGGGACGTAGTAAGCACCTTGTGTCTGGGCCATGACGGGATCTCGGTCGGTACGATGGATCAGGGTATCAGCCCGCCGCCGGCAGCGGCGAGCCTGTTTCGGAGAGGCGCCTGGTGGCGACCTCGTTCGCGTAGAACGTGTACGACAGGGTCAGCTCGCGCACGTCCCTGGGCAACTGCGGGTCGATGAAGAAGCGCACCGGCATGCGACGTGACTCGCCGGCCTTGAGCACCTGCTCGGTGAAACAGAAGCATTCGGTCTTGTTGAAGTACGACGACGCGGTGCTCGGCGCGATGCTCGGCACCGCATTGCCGACGATCGCCTCGCCACCGGTGTTCGTGGCGTCGAACCAGACTTCGGTCAGCTTGCCCGGATGCACGTCGATGCCGGGCATTTCCGGCGCGAACACCCACGGCAGGCGGCTGTTCACGCTGGCAATGAACTGCACGCGCACGCTGCGGCTGCTGTCCTCGACCAGTCCCGCGGCGCGGCTCTGGTCGACCGCGCCGGCGGCGAGCTTGATGCCGAGCACGTGCTCGCACACCACGCGATACAGCGGCACCATCGCGAAACCGAACAGGAACGCGCACGCGACCACCACCGCTGCCGTCTTCAGCACGCCCCGATTGCGCTGCACGGACGTATTCACCGCCGCAGCACCACTTCGCCGATGGCAACCAGGTAGATCGCGATCGCCACCATGCCGGCGATCAACGCCGTCCGCCGCGCACGTGCGCGGGACAGTGAGCGTTCATCGATTACGGGCTGGCCCTTCATTTCTTCAACTGCGCCTGTTCGAAGCGTGCTGTTCCTCGGGAGTGCGGCCATGGATGGCCGCTCCTTCTGGAACGGCAGTGCATACACCGGCCGCCGAATCCGCGCTCCCTCCATGGAAGCGGCGGTCATGGACGACCGTACAAATCAGTGACTAACGTCGCCATGGGCCAACATGTCGTCGCGGATCACCGGCGGCACCGTGAACGTGTGGTGCGGCGCCGGCGACGGCACCGTCCATTCGAGGCCGTGCGCGCCTTCCCACACCTGGGTCGTCGCGCGGTTCTTCGAGTAGTAGACCGCGTGGATGATCACGCCGACGAAGATCAGCTGGCTGGCACCAAACCAGAAGCCGCCGATCGATGAAATCATGTTGAAGTCGGCAAATGCGACGTTGTAGTCGGGGATGCGGCGCGGCATGCCGGCGAGGCCGAGGAAGTGCTGCGGGAAGAACAGCACGTTGACCGAGATCACGCTCATCCAGAAATGGATCTTGCCCCACTTCTCCGAATACATGTTGCCGCACCACTTCGGCAGCCAGTAGTACACCGAGGCCATGATCGCGAAGATCGCGCCGGTCACCAGCACGTAGTGGAAGTGCGCGACGACGAAATAGGTGTCCTGGTACTGGAAGTCGGCCGGCACGATCGCGCACATCACGCCGGAGAAACCGCCGATCGTGAACAGGATGACGAACGCGATCGCGAACAGCATCGGCGTCTCGAACGTCAACGAGCCTTCCCACATGGTGGAAACCCAGTTGAACACCTTCACGCCGGTCGGGATCGCGATCAGCATCGTCGCGTACATGAAGAACAGCTCGCCGCCGAGCGGCATGCCGACCGAGAACATGTGGTGCGCCCAGACGATGAACGAGAGGAACGCGATCGACGCGATCGCATACACCATCGCCTGGTATCCGAAGATCGGCTTGCGGCTGAAGGTCGGGATGATCTCCGACACGATGCCGAACGCCGGCAGGATCATGATGTAGACCTCGGGGTGACCGAAGAACCAGAAGATGTGCTGGAACATGACCGGGTCGCCGCCGCCGGCCGCGTTGAAGAAGCTGGTGCCGAAGAACTTGTCGGTGAGCAGCATGGTGACCGCGCCGGCGAGCACCGGCATCACCGCGATCAGCAGGAACGCGGTGATCAGCCAGCTCCACACGAAGATCGGCATCTTCAGCAGGTCCATGCCGGGCGCGCGCATGTTGAGGATCGTCGCGATGATGTTGATCGCGCCCATGATCGAGCTGATGCCCATCAGGTGCACCGCGAAGATCATGAAGGCGACGTTGCTGCCGCCCTCGAGCGACAGCGGCGGGTACATCGTCCAGCCGCCCTGCGGGCCGCCGCCGGGCATGAAGATCTCGGAGATCAGCAGGAAGAACGCGAACGGAAGGATCCAGAACGACCAGTTGTTCATGCGCGGCAGCGCCATGTCCGGGCCGCCGATCATGAGCGGGATCATCCAGTTGCCGAGGCCGACGAAGGCCGGCATGACCGCGCCGAAGATCATGATCAGCGCGTGCATCGTGGTCATTTCGTTGAAGAACTCCGGCTGCACGAGCTGCATGCCCGGCTGGAAGAGTTCCGCGCGGATGACCATCGCCATCGAACCGCCGGTGAAGAACATGATCAGCGAGAACACCAGGTACAGCGTACCGATGTCCTTGTGATTGGTCGTGAACAGCCAGCGATGCAGGAAGCCTTGCGGCTTGTGATCGTGGTCGTCGTGGGCGTCGTGATCGATCGCGGGATTGGCAGCAGCCATGATCTGGAACCTCTCTAATCTTCGCTCGCGTTCACGCGTGAACGCACAAATTTCCCGTCAACCTTGCGATGCAGGTGCCGGCGCCGGGGTCGCCTGCGCGGTTGCACCGGCCTTGGCGGCGGCCGCGGCAGCTTGCTGCGCGGCCAGCCATTGTTCGAATTCGGCCTTCGGCAATGCCTTCACGACGATCGGCATGAAGCCGTGGTCCTTGCCGCACAACTCCGCGCATTGGCCGCGGTACGTGCCCGGTTCGTCGATCTTCGTCCAGTTGTCGTTGATGATTCCCGGGATCGCGTCCTGCTTCCAGCCGAGGCTCGGCACCCACCAGGCGTGGATGACGTCGTCGGCGGTGATCACGAAGCGCACCTTGACCCCGACCGGCAGCACCAGCGGCTTGTCGACGTTGAGCAGATAGCTGGAGAAGTCACCGTCCTTGACCGAATGCGGGTCGATGCCCGAATCGAGCTGGCGCGCCTTGTTCGAGTCGGCATCGAGGCTCGACACGAAGTTCACGCCGGTCGCCTTGTTGTAGTACTCGACGTACTCGTAACGCCACTTCCACTGGTAGCCGGTGACCTTGATGGTCATGTCCGAATCCTTCGCGTCGGCCATGTCGACCAGCAGCTTGGTCGCCGGCCACGCCATCACGACCAGGATCACGATCGGGACCACGGTCCAGATCGCCTCCATCATCGTGTTGTGGCTCCACTTCGCCGCGACCGCACCCTTTGATTTGCGGAAGCGCACCATCGCCACGATCATCGCGCCAAACACGATGATGCCGATCACGACGCAAACCCAGAAGGCGAGCATGTGCACGCCGTGGATGCGCTGCGAGATCGACGTCACGCCCGGAGTCATGTTGAGCTGCCACGGCTGCGGATTCGCGAACGCGGCGCCGCTCGCCAACGATGCGAGTAGCGCGAACGCGCGGCGGGCGCGCTGGACCCCGGATGAAATCATCGCCATCACCTTTCTGGTTTGCTCGGATGCGCCCCAATGCGCAGTCGCCGCGACGGCCCGACGGGCCCTCGGCCCATGCGCAAAGTCGGGAGCGTAACCCGACAATGATAGTGGAGCGTGCGCGGCAGCGGCAACCTCGCGCCCGCCGGCGGCGCTGCGCGGCTGCGCCAAACTGCCGCAGCCGGCGCCAGCCCGAAGCCGCCATATGCACCTCGCAAGGCCGCCGGCGGCCTTGGCCCCCGCCCGCCGCGTGACTACACTAGCGGGCCCCGCGCCACGGGCCCGTGCGGCGCGCCGTTGCCGAGATCCGCCTTGAGCGAACCGCTGCTGCCCGAACTTCCTCCTGTCGCCGATCCGGTGTGGGCGCGCATGACTGCCGCGTGGACCCGCGACGAGGGCGAAGCCGTCGACGAACTGCTCGCCCAGGCCAGCCTGCCGCCGGTCGAGCGCGAGGCGGTGCTGGCGCGCGCCTCCGAACTCGTCGCCGGCGTGCGTGCTCGGGCCAGCAAGCAGAGCGCGGTCGAGTCCTTCATGCGCCAGTACGACCTTTCCAGCGAGGAAGGCGTGCTGCTGATGTGCGTGGCCGAGGCACTGCTGCGCATCCCCGACAAGCTGACCGCGGACAAGCTGATCCGCGACAAGCTCGGCGAGGCGGACTGGAAGAAGCACCTCGGGGGCAGCGATTCGGTGTTCGTCAATGCCTCGACCTGGGGCCTGATGCTGACCGGCCGGCTGGTCAATCTTGCCGACGAGACGCGCCGCGACGTCACCGGCGCGTTCAAGCGTCTGGTCGGTCGCGCCGGCGAGCCGGTGATCCGCCTTGCCGTGCGCCAGGCGATGCGCATCATGGGCCACCAGTTCGTCATGGGCCGCACGATTGAGGAAGCGCTCGACCGCTCCGCGCAGAAGGAGCACGCCGCCTACCGCTATTCCTACGACATGCTCGGCGAATCCGCGCTCACCGGCGCCGATGCCGAGCGCTACCACCGCGCCTACAAGGATGCGATCGACGCACTCGGCCGGCGCGGACCGTTCGACAGCGTGCTCGCAGCGCCGTCGATCTCGGTGAAGCTTTCCGCCCTGCATCCGCGCTACGAGGTCGCCAAGCGCGCGCGCGTGCATGCGGAACTGACGCCGAAGCTGCTCGAACTCGCGCAGCTCGCCAAGGCGAACGGCATCGGCATGACCGTCGATGCCGAAGAATCCGACCGCCTCGAACTTTCGCTCGAAATCATCGGCGCGGTGTTCGAGCACGAATCACTGGCCGGCTGGAATGGTTTCGGCCTTGCGGTGCAGGCGTACCAGAAGCGCTGCCCGTTCGTGATCGACTGGCTCGCCGAGCGCGCGCGCAAGACCGGACGCCGCTGGTGCGTGCGCCTGGTCAAGGGCGCGTATTGGGATTCGGAGATCAAGCGCGCGCAGGAACTCGGCCTCGCCGGGTATCCGGTCTACACGCGCAAGCCGAACACCGACGTGTCCTACCTCGCCTGCGCGAAGCGCCTGTTCGCGGCCGGCTCCGAGTTGATCTACCCGCAGTTCGCGACCCACAACGCGCACACGATCGCGGCGATCCACCACCATGCGCAGCGGCGTCCGTTCGAGTTCCAGCGCCTGCACGGCATGGGCGCCGACCTCTACGCCGGCGTCATCGGCGAAGACCACCTCGACGTGCCGTGCCGCGTCTATGCGCCGGTCGGCAGCCACGAGGACCTGTTGCCGTATCTGGTCCGTCGCCTGCTCGAAAACGGCGCCAACACCTCGTTCGTGAACCGCGTCGTCGACGAGAGCGTGTCGATCCGCGACCTCGTCGCCGACCCTTGCGAAACGGTCCGCGCATTTTCCTCCAAGCCGCACCCGCGCATCGCGCTGCCGGTCGGTCTCTATGGCGACAGCAGGAAGAATTCCATGGGCGTCAACCTCGCCAACGACAACGAACTCAAGGCGCTCGCCGAAGCCGTCAATGCGCCGCGCGCGCCGTGGACCGCCGCACCGCTGGTGCCGGGCGCGACCAGCAACGAAACCGCCCGCAAGGTCACAAGCCCGACCGATCGCCGCCAGGTGATCGGCGAAAGCCGCAACGCCGATGCGGCGACGATCGAGAAAGCACTCGCGAATGGCGTCGCTGCGCAGCCGGAGTGGGATGCGTTGCCGGCGGCGAGCCGCGCGACGATCCTCGAGCACGCGGCCGACCTGCTTGAGCAGCGTCGCGGCGAGTTCATCGCGCTGTGCGTGCGCGAAGCCGGCAAGACGATTCCGGCCGCAATCTCCGAAGTGCGCGAAGCGGCCGACATGTGCCGCTACTACGCGGCGCTCGCACGCAAGCTGTTCGGCCAGCCGGAAACGTTGCCGGGCCCGACCGGCGAATCGAACCAGCTGTTCCTGCGCGGACGCGGCGTGTTCGTCTGCATCAGCCCGTGGAATTTCCCGCTCGCAATCTTCATGGGCCAGGTCGCGGCCGGCCTCGCCGCCGGCAACGCGGTCATCGCCAAGCCGGCCGACCAGACCACCCTCGTCGGCCATGCCGCGGTCAAGCTGCTGCACGAAGCCGGCGTGCCGCCGGCGGTATTGCAGTTCGTGCCGGCCAAGGGCTCGGTGCTCGGCAACACCCTGCTCACGAAACCCGAGGTCGCCGGCGTCTGCTTTACCGGCTCCACCGAAACCGCGTGGACGATCAACCGCACGCTCGCCGCGCGCAACGCACCCATCGCCGCGCTGATCGCCGAAACCGGCGGCCAGAACGCGCTGATCGCCGATTCATCGGCGCTGCCGGAACAGCTGGTCAAGGACGTGCTCGCGTCCGCGTTCGATTCCGCGGGCCAGCGCTGCTCGGCCGCGCGCGTGCTGTTCGTGCAGGAAGACATCGCCGACAAGGTCATCGCGATGCTCAAGGGCGCGATGGACGAACTGGTGGTCGGCGATCCCGCAAAGCTCTCGACCGACGTCGGTCCGGTCATCGACGAACCCTCGCGCACGTTCCTGGTCGAGCACGCCGCGCGCATGGACCGCGAGGCGAAGAAGATCAACGAGGCGAAACTCGCGCCCGGCACCGAGGAAGGCACCTTCTTCGCACCGCGCGCGTACGAAATCCCGGCGCTGTCGCTGTTGACCCAGGAAGTGTTCGGCCCGGTACTGCACGTGCTGCGCTGGAAGGGCAGCGAACTCGACCAGGTCATCGACGCGATCAATGCGACCGGCTTCGGCCTCACGCTCGGCGTGCACAGCCGCATCGACGCGACCATCGAGCATATCGCCAGGCGCGCCAAGGTCGGCAATTGCTACGTGAACCGCAACCAGATCGGCGCTGTCGTCGGCGTGCAGCCGTTCGGCGGCGAAGGCCTCAGCGGCACCGGCCCGAAAGCCGGCGGCCCGCACTACATCGTGCGCTTCGCGACCGAGCGCACGCTGACGATCAACACGACGGCGGCGGGCGGCAATGCGTCCTTGTTGACGCTGGGCGAGTAGATTGGTCCAAACGGCGGCACGCGCGGCGCGCGTACCGCCCTACAGCTACTGACGCGCGGGCGAAGGGATCCATCTCGACTTTCGCCGGAGGCTCAACAAGCCGGTTTGGGCACTATTTTTCGGAGCCGCTCGGGACAGGGACGCCAGCCCTCGGCCTGTTGCAGGACTAGCCCAGAGCGACGTTCGAAAGCTTGAGCACACGCCATCAGGCAAACGCATCCGCACTGATCCCGAAGCGTTCCTTCAGCTTCCTCACCTGACGCAAGTTGATTTCGCGCTTGCCGTTGATGATCTCCGATACCACGCTCTGGGTACCGATTTCCGGAAGGTCGCCTTGCCTCAGACCGTGTTGCTGCATCAGGAATTTCAACATGTCCGTGCCGGAGACATCGGGCGGCGGAAGGTGCTCATCGTCGTAGTCGCCGATCAGTTCACCGAGTGTCGCGACCAGATTGGCGAGCGGATGCTTTTCGTTCGAAGCCCCGGCATCAAGCAGCCGGTTCAGCGCTGCCACCGCTGCGTCGTACTCGGCTTCCGTGCGGATCGGATGCAACGGCACTTCGCGTTCGATCGCCGCAAAATGCGTGGCGAGTTTCCTGAGTTGGGCGTTCATGGCTTGGCTCTCCACTGATCGTACTGGGCATGCGTGAACACGTGCCGGATGAACAGCATCTGCCGATTGAAATGGATCGCAGCAATCACCCGGTATTTGTTGCCGCCGACGTCGAAAACGTGGAAGTCGCCGACTCGGTCGGTAGCGGGCATCATCGCCTTGAGTTGCGCGAAGTTCGCGAACGCGTTGGACTCGACCAATTTGCGCCATGCCTGCAATGGGGTGCCGGCGGCACGATGCGCCTTGGCGAAGTCGACGAGTACCTTGTTCGAAATCACCCTCACCGAATCGAAACCCTACGCGAAACCGCAATCACGTTATCGCAATCTGCGATAGATGGCAATGTGCGGCGGGAGGCCGAGTGTGCGATACCCGTTGTTCGGGTTTTTCGCCACGCCTTCGCGTACTGGATCGGGAAACACCGCTCCGGAGACGATCATGCGCACCCGCGCCTGCACCAGCCTTGCCGCGCTTCTTCTGCTCACGCTGCTGCCTTGCCTCTCGACCGCCGCCACCTGGTGCGTGCGCAATGGCACCGAACTGCAGCAGGCGCTGACCGACGCCGCCGCATCCAACAGCGACGACGAGATCCGCGTGCGCGAGGGCATCTACACCGTGTTCAACCAGCCGTTCACCTACAACAGCCAGAACGCGGGCTGGCTGTTCGTCACCGGCGGCTGGTACACCATCGACAACAACGACTGCGCGCAGCAGCGGCTGGAGGCGTCGCGCACGATCCTCGAAGGCGCCGGCCAGCACCAGGTGCTTCGTCTGTACCGCCAGAACGGCAGCACTCTCACCTCGCGCATCGGCGTGCAGAACCTCACCCTCACCAACGGCTGGGGCGATCCGGCGCTGAACCAGCAGGGCGGCGCGCTCGTGATGGCTTCCTACGCGGATGCCTACACCGAGTTGTGGCTGGACAACCTCGTCGTCAGCAACAGCAGCGCGCAGTTCGGCGGCGGCGCCGAGCTGTACGTGACGAACGGCATGGTGCGCGTCGCCAACAGCCTGTTCGCGAACAACAACGCTGCGATCGCCGAGGCGCACATCGCGATCAGCGCGCCCTCGACCGAGCCGGGCGCGACCAGCGCGGTGATCCTCGCCAACAGCACGTTCGTCGGTGGCCGGTGTCCGGGCGGCAGCGGGCGTGGTTGCAGCGTGCGCGCGGGGCTCGGCGGCGGCGTGAGGATGGACATCGTCAACAGTCTGTTCCACGACAACCAGATCTCCGACGTCGACCTCGAAGGACTGGCCTTCGTCGGCCTCGGCGATGGCACCGCGTACGCCGACTCCAGCCTGGTGGCGACGACGGGCGGTTCGCTGGTGCTCGATGCGACGCGCGCGCTCGCCGGCGATCCGCATTTCGTCGATGCGCCGAACCGCAACTACCGCCTGCGCGACGATTCGCCGTTCATCAACCAGGGCCTCGGCATGGTGCCGCTGTATCCGTTCTTCAGCGCCGATCTCGACGGCCAGCTGCGCACGCGCTATGGCTCGCTCGACCCCGGCGCCTACGAGAACCGGACCTGGGATTTCCTCTTCGCCAACGGATTCAACTGAGCGCATTGGGCAGCGGAAGCCGCGATGCTTTGCTGAGGACGGAGGCTGAAGAGCATCGCGGCTTCCGCCGCTCCCACAAAAAAAGTGGCGCTGGCTTGATCTTCGGGCCATCCTTGGCCCGCGCCGGAAATTGCTCCTGCATTTCGACCCACAGGGATGTGGGGAGTGTTCGCGGATGTCTGGAACATCCGCGGACGACCCACAGGGATGTGGGGAGTGTTCGCGGATGTCTGGAACATCCGCGGACCGGCATGCCGGCCATCCATGGGAAATCGCTCCTGCATTTCCGGCATTCCGTCCATCCATGGACATCAAAAGCGACGGGCACCCGAAGGTGCCCGCCGGTCCCTCCCCAATGGCTGCGCTCGCGTCAGAAGATGTACTGCCCCGAGATGCCGAGTACGTTGCCGGAACTCGAGAACGAACCGACCAGGTGGTTGAACGTCGAGGTCGTGTGGTCGATCTTGCCGTCGTCGACCCACAGGTGCACGTAACCGGCGTCGAAGCGCAGCGCGTCGCTCCACTTGTAGCCGACACCGATCGAGAGCCAGGTGCGGCTGCCGTCCGGCACGCGCGGCGTGCGCGTGATGTCGTTGGTCGGCGTTTCGTCGTAGGCGATGCCGGCGCGCAGGGTCCATTGATCGTCGAGGCGATAGTCGCCGCCGATCGAGTAGAACCAGGTGTCGTCCCAGTTGAAATCCTGCGCGCGCGTGAACGGTGCCATTGTCGGCGACTCGTAGCGGATCAGCAGGTTCTTGAAGCTCGACCAGTGGGTGTAGCCGATGTCCGCACCGAAGCTCAGGCGATCATCGAACGTGTGCCACCAGCTCGCGGTCACGAACCACGGCGTGTCGAAGTCGGCTCGGCCGGCCTGATTGACGAACGCGCCGCCGAGCAACGGCAGCACATTCGAGGGCACCAGGAAATTCGCATCGCCTTCGAGCGTGTGATCGATCTGAGAGTGGTAGCTGAGGCCGATGCGATCGCTGCCGGTCGGCTTCCACAGCAGGCCGAGCGTCCAGCCGTAACCCCAGTCGTCGCCCTTGAGGCCGCCGTACCCATCCGCTTCCTGCGGCAACAGTGCGCCATTGGTCGGGGCCGCGAGGATCGTGCCGAAATCGACGACCTGGGTCAGCTCGGCGCTGGTGCGTTGCGCGATCAGGCTGCCGCCGATCGAGAACTGGTCGTTGATGCGGTAGGAGGCAGCGAATGCGAGGTCGATCGACTCGAGCTTCGAAAGCACGCCTTCGTAACGCAGCACCGAACGATCGTCGTATTCGGTCTGGAAGCCGAACGGTGCGTTGATGGTCGCGCCGACTGTCCAGGCGTCGTTGATCCGGTGCGTGAAATACATTGCCGGCACCGGCTTGGTGATGCCACCGTCGCCGCCGTTGCCGCCGCTGATGGGCTGGCCGAGCAGATCGGTGCCACTGCCGCTGAACTCGGTCTTGAAATTGATGACATTGAGATCGGCCTGGGCGCAGTTCCCGGCGCCCAGATCGCTCATCGCCGCCGCGTTCGTCGCCACCACCGAGCAATCGCCCGGCGCCGCGGCACTGCCGGCGTAGGCGCGACCAAGTCCCTGTACGCTGTTTTCCTTCAGCTGGAAGCCGCTCGCCTGCGCATCCTGGGCCATGAAGGCCGCCGCGAGCGCCAAGGGCAGGGCGGCAAGCGCCGGGGCTAGCCAGGTCCGATGGGTCTTGTGCTGCATACAGCGCTCCTTGGAGGCGAACGGTTTCTTTGCGGGTCTGTAACGAATCCGCAGCGATCTTAACGTCAAGTTCTGCAATCTGGCCATCGTGCGCTGCCGCAAACGGGAGCGTATGGTTGGAGGCGGGATGCCAGCGGGGACGGGTCGTTTCGTGAACGAGGCCCATGAACCGTCGACCGTCCCTCGTTATGGTCGCCCCTACACCGAGGAAACAGCATGCGGACGCCGTGGATCCTTGCAGCCCTGACGCTTGCCGCCGCATCCGGGCTGGCCACCGCAGCCAGCACCGTACGCCTGCCGGGTTCGATGTGCCCGGGAGGTGACGCGATCTTTGCCGACGGGTATGAGCCGCTCGCGATACCGCACGATCCGTCCAACGGCAGCGGCGGGACCTGGCCCGGCGACGTGTTGCGCCAGGTCAACGTGCCCGGTGTCGGCATGCGCAACTACTACCTGCACGTACCGAACGGGTACGCGCCCGGCCAGGCGCTGCCGCTGCTTGTCGGCCTGCACGGTGCGGGCGGCGCCGGCACCGCACCGACCGCTGCGCAGACCGTTCGCACGACCTGGACGGGCGTTGCCGACAGCGCGGGCTTCATCGTGCTCGCTCCGGTCGCGAGTGGCAGTTCGGGCGGCTGGATCGTCAGCGATCCGCCCGGCGTGGACGACGACGTCGAGGCAATGTTCGCGGCGATCGCCGACACCGAGGCGGCCTACGACATCGAGCGCTCGCGCGTGCACCTGTGGGGCTACTCGGCCGGCGCGCACGTCGCGCATGCCGTTGCATTGGCAAACACCGATGTCTTCGCCGGCTATGCCGTGAACGCGGGTGTGTTGCGTGCACTCGCCTGCAGCACCGGATTTCCGGGTTCGCCACCGTGCCCAACCTATCTCTCCGGCCTTTCGCGCAAGATCCCGCTCGACATCCACATCGGCACCAGCGATTCGCTGTATCCCGAGACGCAGGCCGACCACACGCGTTTCCTCAATGCCGGGTGGTTCGACAATCGGACGCTTTATTTCGTGCCATTCAGCGGCGGGCACATCTACAACGCGACGCACGCGGGTGAGATCTGGAACCACCTTTGCCCGTTCGCGCTCGGACCGTAGCGGTCAGGCGCGCGCGGCAGGATCGTCCTGCGCCAATTGCGCAACGCCCTCGCGCGCAAGCGCGCCGAGCCCGGCACCGCCCGCCGCGAGATGCGCGTGGATCTGCCGGCGCATGCGTGGCTCCCAATACCGGCGGATGTGCGCCGCGACTCCCGCGACAGCGGTTGCATGATCGGGCTCGGAGTGGAAGAACGCGGCGATGTCATTCGCCATCCTCACCAGAGGTTCGACGCCACTCATGCCTGCTCCTGCGCCATTTCGGCGATGCGCTGCGGGTGCGCGTAGACGACGTGATCGTCACCGCGCGCGAAGCCGACCAGGGTCACGCCGGCCTGCTCGGCGAACTGGATCGCGAGCGCGGTCGGCGCCGAGATCGCAACGAGCAGGGTGATCCCCGCGGTCGCGGCCTTCTGCACCATTTCGTAGCTCGCGCGGCTCGTCACGACGAGGAAGCCTTCGTTCACGTCTGCGCCGGCCCGCGCCAGTGCGCCGACCAGCTTGTCGAGCGCGTTGTGGCGCCCGACGTCCTCGCGCAGGTGCACGAGCCCGCCGGCGGCATCGAACCACGCCGCAGCATGCGTCGCGCCCGTTGCCACGTTCAGTGGCTGACCTTCGTGCAGCTTAGCGAGAGCGCCAGCGAGGACGCGCGCATCGATGCGCGGCCCTGCACCGACGCGCGGAGGTTGGCGCAGCGCATCCTCGAGCACCTGCGCGCCGCACAGGCCGCACCCGGTGCGGCCGGCCAGGTTGCGTCGCCGTCGACGCATCGCTTCGGCGCGCGCGGGCGGCACCTGCAGACGCAATTCGATGCCCTCGATCAGGCGATGCACATCGATGCCGTGCAGTTCATCGGCCGCGTCGATCAGCGCCTCGCTCAGCGAGAAGCCGAGCGCGAGATCCGCGAGGTCGTACGGCGTCGCCATCATCACGACATGCGGCTCGTCGTTGTAGACGAACGCGATCGGCACTTCCTCGGCGATCGCATCGTCGGCGCTTTCGATCACGCCCGCGTGCCGACGGAGCACCGTGCGGCGCACACAGCCGGCCGGCTCGCTGGTCGGCTCAGTGCGGGGCATCGAGGGCCGCATCGCGTGCCTGCTCCAGCAGCGCCTGCTGCTGCTCGTCGAACGCATGGAAGCGCTTCTGCCACTCCGATGGCTGGCTGACGCGCGTGACCTCGACCGCGGTGACCTTGTACTCCGGGCAGTTGGTCGCCCAGTCCGAGTTCTCGGTCGTGATCACGTTCGCGCCGGAGCCGGGGAAGTGGAACGTCGTGTAGACGACGCCCGGCTGCATGCGCTCGCTGATCGCCGCGCGCAGCACGGTTTCACCCGCGCGGCTCGCCACGCCGACCCAGTCGCCATCGCGGATGCCGCGCTGCTCGGCGTCGTGCGGATCGATCTCGAGGCGATCCTCGTCGTGCCAGCGGCTGTTCGGCGTGCGTCGCGTCTGCGCGCCGACGTTGTACTGGCTGAGGATGCGCCCGGTGGTGAGGATCAATGGATACTTCGCGTTGACCTTTTCGCTGGTCGGCACGTACTCGGTCAGCATGAAGCGACCCTTGCCGCGCACGAACGTATCGACGTGCATGGTCGGCGTGCCTTGCGGGCACCCGGCGTCGCACGGCCACTGGATGCTGCCGAGTTCGTCGATGCGCGCGAAGCTGATGCCGGCGAAGGTCGGCGTCAGGCGCGCGATCTCGTCCATGATTTCGGACGGATGCGTGTAGTGCATCGGATAACCGAGCGCATTCGACAGCAGCTGGGTGATTTCCCAGTCGGCGTAGCCGCGCGTGCCGTCGGAATTCCTCGGCTCCATCACCTTGCGCACGCGCGAGACGCGTCGCTCGGCATTGACGAAGGTGCCGTCCTTTTCGAGGAACGTCGAGCCGGGCAGGAACACGTGCGCGAACTTCGCCGTCTCGTTGAGGAACAGGTCCTGCACGACCACGCATTCGAGCGCCGACAGCGCGGCGGTGACGTGCTGCGTGTTCGGATCCGACTGCGCGATGTCCTCGCCCTCGATGTAGAGCGCCCTGAAACTGCCGTCGAGCGCGGCCTCGAACATGTTCGGGATGCGCAGGCCGGGCTCCGCCTGCAGGTGCACGCCCCAGGCCTGCTCGAAGCTTGCGCGCACCGCGTCGTCGGAAACGTGGCGGTAGCCGGTGAACTCGTGCGGGAACGAGCCCATGTCGCACGAGCCCTGCACGTTGTTCTGCCCGCGCAACGGATTCACTCCGACGCCGACACGCCCGATATTGCCGGTCGCCATCGCGAGGTTCGCGATCGCCATCACCGCGGTCGATCCCTGCGAGTGCTCGGTCACGCCAAGGCCATAGTAGATCGCTGCGTTGCCACCGCTCGCATACAGGCGAGCCGCCGCGCGCACATCGGCGGCCGGGACGCCGGTAACGTCTGCGGTCGCTTCCGGTGACCGCTCCGCCGCGCCGACGAACGCGCGCCAGCGCTCGAAGGCGGGAATTTCGCAGCGTTCGCGCACGAACGCCTCGTCGACAAGACCTTCCGCAACGACGACGTGCGCAAGCGCATTCAACAGCGCGACGTTGGTGCCCGGCCGCAGGCGCAGATGGAAATCCGCCTCGACGTGCGGCGTGCGCACCAGTTCGATGCGGCGCGGATCGGCGACGACCAGCTTCGCCCCCTGGCGCAGTCGCCGCTTCATCTGCGAGGCGAACACCGGATGCGCATCGGTCGGGTTCGCGCCGATGACGAAGATCACGTCCGCCTGCATGACCGAATCGAAGTCCTGCGTCCCGGCCGACTCGCCGAGCGTGCTCTTCAGACCGTAACCGGTCGGCGAATGGCACACGCGCGCGCACGTGTCGACGTTGTTGGTGCCGAACGCCGCGCGCACGAGCTTCTGCACCAGATAGGTCTCCTCGTTGGTGCAACGCGAGGAGGTGATGCCGCCGATCGAATCGCGCCCGTGTTCCGCCTGGATGCGCCGGAACTCGGACGCGGCGTGCGCGATCGCCTCGTGCCACGACACCTCGCGCCACGGATCGGAGATCTTCGCGCGCAGCATCGGTTTCAGGATGCGCTCGGGATGGGTCGCGTAGCCGGTCGCGAACCGGCCCTTCACGCAGGAATGGCCGTGGTTCGCCTGGCCATCCTTGTTCGGCACCATGCGCACAAGTTCGTCGCCGCGCATCTCGGCGCGGAACGAGCAGCCGACGCCGCAATAGGCGCAGGTCGTCACCACGCTGCGATCCGCCTGCCCCTGCTCGATCAGCGACTTCTCCATCAGCGCGCCCGTCGGGCAGGCCTGCACGCAGGCGCCGCACGACACGCATTCCGAATCCATGAACGGGTCGTCCTGGCTGGCGACGATCTTCGAGGCGAACCCGCGCCCCTGCACGATCAGCGCGAACGTGCCCTGTTGCTCGTCGCACGCGCGCACGCAGCGCGAGCAGACGATGCACTGCGCAGGATCGAAGCGGAAATACGGGTTGGACGAATCCGCCCCGGCGTGCAACGGATTGCCATTGCCATCGGCGCGCGTTGGCGCGACATGCCCGGCCCCATCGAAGCCGTAACGCACCTCCTCGACTCCGACACGCTCGGCCATGGCCTGCATCTCGCTTGCGAAACTCCCGGCGAATGCGTCAAGCGGGTGATCGGACAGATACAGCTCCATCACCCCGCGGCGCAGCTGCTCCAGCTTGCCGCCGTGGGTCGTCACCCGCATGCCCGCCGCTACCGGCGTCGTGCACGACGCGGGAAAGCCCTTCATGCCCTCGATCTGCACCAGGCACAGCCGACACGAACCGAATGCATCGAGCAGTTCGGTCGCGCACAGCTTCGGAATCTCGATGCCGATCTCCGCCGCCGCGCGCAGCACGGAGGTACCTGCCGGCACGCTGACCGCGCGCCCGTCGACCGTCAGCGCAACGGACTGGGTTGCGCGGGATTTCGGCGTACCAAGATCGGTTTCGGCGATCGACAACATGGCATTGCTCCGCTGCTTCTCTGCTTCGTCATCGTGGATGTCGCTCAACCCTTCCCGCCGGGTATTTCAAAATCCTCGCGGAAGTGCTGCAACGCGCTGCGTACCGGGTCCGGCGTCAGGCCACCGAGCGCGCACAACGACGCGCTGCGCATCGTCTCGCACAGGTCGTCCAGCAGTGCGAAGTTCTTTTCGCGCTCGATGCCGGCACGCAGGCGATCGAGCACCTCGACACCACGGGTCGAGCCGATCCGGCACGGCGTGCACTTGCCGCACGATTCCACCGCGCAGAACTCCATCGCGTAGCGCGCCTGCTGCAGCATGTCGACCGTGTCGTCGAACGCGATGATGCCGCCGTGGCCGAGCATCGCGCCGATGGCGGCGAATGCTTCGTAATCGAGCGGCGTGTCGAATTGCGACTCCGGCAGATAGGCGCCAAGTGGTCCGCCGACCTGCACCGCGCGGATCGGCCGCCCCGAATACGATCCGCCGCCGTAGTCGTACAGCAGCTCGCGCAAGGTCACGCCGAACGCCTTCTCGACCAGCCCCGTGTACTTGAGGTTGCCCGCAAGCTGGATCGGCAGGGTGCCGCGCGAACGACCTACGCCGTAGTCGCGATAGAACTCCGCGCCGCGCTCGAGGATGAGCGGCACCGAAGCCAGCGAGATCACATTGTTGACGACGGTCGGCTGCCCGAACAAGCCCTTGATCGCGGGCAGCGGTGGCTTGAAGCGCACCTGTCCGCGCCTGCCCTCGAGGCTGTCGAGCAGCGAGGTTTCTTCGCCGCAGATGTAGGCCCCGGCGCCGAGCCGCACTTCGAGCTCGAAGCGCCGACCGCTGCCGTGCACGTCGGCGCCGAGCCAGCCGCCGGCGTAGGCCTTCGCGATCGCCGCTTCGAGCGCGCGATGTGCGTGCGGATACTCGCTGCGCAGGTAGATAAAACCGTGTTCGGCACCGACCGCGAGGCCGGCGATCGTCATGCCCTCTACCAGGCAGAACGGATCGCCTTCCATCAGCATGCGATCGGAAAATGTGCCGGAATCGCCTTCGTCGGCATTGCAGACGATGTATTTGTGCGCGGACGGGGTATCCAGCACGGTCTTCCACTTGATGCCGGTCGGGAACGCGGCGCCGCCGCGGCCGCGCAGGCCCGACTCGGTCACGACCTGCACGATGTCGGCGGGCGCCAGCGCGAGCGCATTGCGCAAGCCGCGATAACCACCGTTCGAAATATAGTCCTCGACGTCGAGCGGATCGCCGATGCCGACACGCGCAAACGTGAGGCGCTCCTGCCGAGCGAAAAATGGCTGCTCCTCGACGCGACCGATGCGCAGCGCATGCGCGCCACCGCCCAGGAAGCCGGCTTCGAACAATCCGGGCACATCCGCGGCGGCGACCGGCCCGTATCCGATCCGATCCCCTGCTTCGACCTCCACCAGCGGTTCGAGCCAGAACAGGCCGCGCGAACCAGTGCGCACGAGCTCGATCGCGATGCCGCGCGCGTGTGCCTCCGCGACGATCACGCTCGCGATCGCCTCGGCGCCGAGAGCGAGTGCCGTCGCGTCGCGCGAAACGTACACACGCACGCTCATGTACTTGCCTCGCGCATGCGCCGCACCAGTGCGTCGAACGCATCCGCCGTCACGCGTGCATGCAACTCGTCCGCGTCGACCAGCAGCGACGGGCCGCAGCCGCAATTGCCAAGGCAATACACCGGTTCCAGCGTGATCGCGCCGTCGGCTGTGGTCTGATGGAAATCGATGCCGAGCGAGTGCCTTGCATGCGCCTCGAGCGCGCGTGCGCCGAGCGCCTGACACGCTTCGGCACGGCACAGGCGCACGATGTGGCGGCCCGGTCGCGTGCTGCGGAAATCCGGATAGAAACTGGCGACGCCATGCACCTCGGCACGCGTCAGGTTGAGGCCGTGCGCAACCACCGGCAACGCCGCGGGTGGTATCCAGCCGAGCGCATCCTGGACCGCGTGCAGGATCGGCAGCAATGCACCCGGACGCGCGCGATGCGCGGCCAACGCGGCCTCGACTACGGCGAGTTCGTCGGCAGACAGATCGACCGCGTGCTCGCGCCGGCGCGGCGACTCCAACGGACGCGGTTGCACGGCCATTTCACACTCCGTCGGTCTTCGCATTGCTTGCGGGACAGCCCGCCCGTCACTCTACAACAGAGCCTCGCGGGAGGGGCGTCATGGCGATCGGATGCGCGTCCCACCGGCGTTTCGACTTCGCTCGCTCAGGCTCGCTGCGCTCGATGCGAACGGGCTGGAGGAACGCCACGCTCGACGCGAGCGGGTGAAGCGCGAGCGCGCGGCCGCGCGGCGCATGACTTGTTCGCGCAACGCGCGCGCCATTGGACTGCCACGATGGCCGGCGATGCTGCACGGCGTCCTTCGACAAAGACCGGGCGCGACGCATGCACGACGCCACGCGCGGCCACGCTGGCTGGTCGCGACGACAATTCATCCTCGGTGGCGCGTCCGCGCTCGGGCTCGCCGGCCTCGCGCTCGGCAGCGGCCCGCCGATGCGCGGTCGCTTCGACGCGCACCCGTTTGCGCTCGGTGTCGCCTCGGGCGATCCGTCGGCGGACGGCTTCGTGTTGTGGACGCGCATCGCCACCGCGCACACGGACGCCCTGTTCCTGCCCATGCAGGACTACGAGGTCGACTGGGTCGTCGCCGAAGACGAGGCGCTGTCGCGCGTGGTGCGGCGCGGGCGCGGCATCGCGCGCGCCGAGTCCGCGCATGCGCTGCATGTCGAAGTCGACGGCCTCGACGCCGACCGCTGGTACTGGTACCGGTTTCGCTGCGGCGGCGAGGCAAGCCCGATCGGGCGCAGCCGTACCCTGCCCGCGGCCGGCGCGCGCGTGCAACGCCTGCGCCTCGCGCTCGCCTCGTGCCAGCACTACGAACACGGCTGGTACGCCGCGTACCGGCACATGCTCGGCGATGACCTCGATCTCGTCCTGCACGTCGGCGACTACATCTACGAAGGCTCGTGGGGTCCGCAGCTGCGCCGGCACGAATCGCCGCACGGCGCGCAAACGCTGGCCGACTACCGCAACCGGCATGCCTGCTACAAGTCCGACGCCGACCTGCAACGGGCACACGCCGCGTATCCGTGGCTGGTGACGTGGGACGATCACGAAGTTTCGAACGACTACGCCGGCCTCGTTTCCGCTTACGGAGAGGCGCCGTCCGCGTTCGCCGCGCGCCGCGCGGCGGCCTACCGCGCCTACTGCGAACACATGCCGCTGCGCGCACGCAGCCGCGCGGGCAACCTGCTGTACCGGCGCTTCGCATTCGGCGACCTCGCCACGTTGAGCGTACTCGACGACCGCCAGTACCGGGCCGCGCACGCGTGCGCCGAACGCGGCGCGCAACTCGGGACCGATTGCGGCGAGCTGCGCGCTCCGCAACGCAGCCTGCTCGGTGCGCACCAGCAGGAATGGCTCGAACGTGGGCTCGCCGACAGCGATGCGCGCTGGAACGTGATCGGCCAGCAGACGCTGGTCGCGCCATTCGTGTCGCGCGGCGACGACGCTATCGAACGCGTGTGGAACGATGGCTGGGACGGCTATCCGCGCGCGCGCGAACGCCTGCTCGGCTTCATCGGCGAGCAACGCATCCAGAACGTGGTGACGCTCGGCGGCGACGTGCACGCGTTCTACGCCAACGACCTCAAAGCCGACTTCGCCGACCCGGCCAGCACAACCGTCGCGAGCGAGTTCGTCGGCACTTCGATCAGTTCGGCCGGAGACGATTACGCCGAACGCGTGCGCGACCTGCACCTGAATCCGCACGTGCGCTACTTCGACAGCCGCTCGCGCGGCTACCTGCGCTGCGAGATCACACCGGACCTGTGGCGCAGCGACTGCGTCGCGGTCGACGACGTGAGCGACCCGCACAGTCGTGCGCGCACCCTTGCGAGCCTGCATGTAGAGGCCGGCCGCGCAGGCGTGCAAGTCTGAATCGAAACGCCGGGCTCGGCGCCATCGCCGGCGTTACGACTTCGCTCGCCTGGGCTCGCTGCGCTCAACGCGAACGGAAGCGTTGTCGCGCTGCGCCCGACGCGAACCGGCGGAGCGGGAATCGCCGCGACCAGTGCAACTCGCATACCATGCGTGCTGCATCGGTGGACGGACGGCCCGCATGGCCAAGCAATACGATCGCGCCTATTACGACAAGTGGTACCGCAGCGCGCAGCACCGCGTCGGTTCGCGCGCGGAACTCGCGCGCAAGGTCGCGATGGTCGTGCATCTGGCCGAGCACTATCTCGCGCGACCCCTGCACAACGTGCTCGACATCGGTTGCGGCGAAGCGCCGTGGCGCGCGCCGCTGCTCAAGCTTCGCCCGAAACTCGACTACCGCGGACTCGATTCGAGCGAGTACGTGGTCGAACGCTACGGTCGTTCGCGCAACATCGGCCTGGCGACGTTCGGCCAGCTCGGCGAGTTGCGCTTCGATACCCGCTACGACCTGATCGTGTGCAGCGACGTGCTTCACTACGTGCCGGCCGCGGAACTGCGGCGCGGCCTCGCCGGCGTGGTCGAATCGCTCGAAGGGCTGGCGTTCCTCGAACTGTTCACCTCGCGCGATGGCGCCACCGGCGATACGCGCGGCTTCATCGCGCGCACTCCGGCGTGGTACCGCGCGCGCTTCACCGGGGCCGGCCTGTTGCCCTGCGGCTCGCATGGCTACCTGTCGCCGCGCTTGATGCGCTCGGTCGCGGCACTCGAAGTACTTGCGTAGGGCGGGTCGAGCGCGCAGCGCGAGTCCCGCCGTCACCACCCTTCATCGTCAAGCATCGGCGGCACGCGCGTTGCGCGTACCGCCCTAGGGGCGGGCTCTTGCAGCAGGCTGCAACAGCTGCTCGCGCGTCGGGCGCGTGACCGGCACGCCGTTCGCATCGCAGGCACCGAGTTTGCACAACTGCGTTCGGATCGCGTCGGCGTTCTGCGCGATCACGTGGAACAGCGCGTTCTCCTCCATCGATCCGTGCACCGCGGCCGAGCCCGGTCCGCGCGCGAACACCGCGACGTCGTCGCCGCCGTGTGTCTCGGCGCCGAGCGGGATCATCGATTCCTGCTCGTAGTCTTCGGCCTCGGTGTCGACGTGCTCCAGGTTCGGGCGACCCTGTTCGGCGCGCTGGTAACCGGTCGGATCGTGTGGATAGTGCTTGGCGCCTTCCGGCTGGCGCTCGCTCGCGCCGGGATAGCCGGGGCCGTTTGCGTACTGCAGCGTCGTGTAGGGCAGCCCGATCGCATCGCGCGAGAAGTCCTTGCTCGGCGCGCCTTCGCCGCTCGAACCGCGCACCTTGCCGAGGATCGGATTGCCCCGCGCCGGGTAGCCGACGAAAGCCAGTGTGTGGCTGTGGTCCGCGGTGACGAGGATGAGCGTGTCGTCGGCCGAGGTCATCGCGTTCGCGACCTCGACCGCGTGCGCGAATTCGATCGTCTCGTTGAGCGCGCGGAACGCATTGCCGGCGTGATGGCCGTGGTCGATGCGGCCGCCCTCGACCATCAGGAAATAGCCGCGCGGGTTCTTCTGCAGCACGGTCAGCGCCGCGCGCGTCATCTCCGACAGGCTCGGCTCGCCACCCGGGTCCTTCGGCCGCTCGTTCTCGTACTTCATGTGCTCGACCTCGAACAGGCCGAGCACGTGGTCCGCGTGCCCCAAATCGAGCGCGTTCAACTGCTGCGCGTTCCACACGTAGCTGGCCCCCGGCTTCTTCAGCCATTCGGCGATGAGATCGCGACCGTCGAGGCGCTTGCCGGGGAAGCCCGCGTATTCGGGATCGTGCTGGTCGGCCGGCATGAACTCGGTGCGGCCGCCACCAAATGCGACGTCGATGCCGTTGCCGATGCCGAACTCGACCAGCTGGCGCGCGAAATCGACGCAGCCCGACGCCGCCTCCTTCGCCGGGACCTCGGTGTCGACTTCCCAGTTGCGCTCAGGCAGATGCGCATACGTCGCCGCCGGCGTCGCATGCGTGATGCGGGTGGTGGTGACGACGCCGGTGGCGAGTCCGGCCGCGGCGGCGAGCTCGAGTGCACTGACGACTTCGGTGCCACGGCTCGATGCGCAATCGCCGCGCGTCGCGCGCTGGTCGACGCCGATCACGCCGGCGCGCGTCTTCATGCCGCTCATGATCGCGGTCATCGTGCCGGCCGAGTCCGGTGTCTGGAAATCGGTCTCGTAGGTGCGGCTCAACGCGGTCGCCGGGAAGTTCTCGAAGCTAAGCCGGTTTTCCTCGCCCGAGCCGCCCTTGCGCTGGCCGTCGAGGATGCGCGCGGCCGCGATGGTCGGGATGCTCATGCCGTCGCCGAGGAACACGATCACGTTCTTCGCGTGTGCGCGCTGCGGCAGGTTCGCGTGCGCAGCGGACGCGCCGGCGCGGAACCACCAGTCCGGCGTCTCGCCGTCGGGATGGTGGATCACCGGAACTTCGATCGTCGCGGCGCCGCGATTGAGCGCGCGCGGCGCGGTCGGCGCGCAGGCGCACAGCAGGCTGAGCAGGAGGCTGGCGCTGGCGACGCGCACAAAGGTCGGGGACATCGGCGAAGGCTCCGGGTGCATGAGGCGATGCAACAGTGCATCACAAGTCCGTTGCACGCGCCATCGCGGTGGCCGGCATTCATGGCGTGAACCCGCAGTGGCGCAACGACCGGGTTTCCCTATCCCGGGCGCTTGCGGCGCGCGCTCGCCGAGTTCGTCGTGCGTGGCTTCGCGGCGGCCTTGCGTTTGCGCGCCGGCGCGGACGGTGCGGCCATCGGCGCGGCACCCGCCAGGGCCGGCATGCGCAGGCCGCGCAACGCGGCGCCGACCAGCGGCGTGCGTCCGGCGCGGGCGTCGAGCGCCTCCATCCAGCGCTGCGCGACGAGTTTCCAGCCCGGCGCGGTGAAATGGATTTCGTCGTGCCAGTACGACGCCGGCATTGCGGCGACGGTCGGGCGCAGGTCGAAATAGCTCGCGCCCGGAATCGCCGCGACGCGCGCATTGAAGCGGTCGTTGACGGTGGCAACGAGGGCTCGCGCCGCCGCGAGGTCGAGGCCGCAATGCTGCAGCAGCCATGGTCCGACCCACGGACCGATGCCGAGCAACGGCAACCAGGTCGAACCCGGCACCAGGGTCGGCACGATCGGGCCATAGCCATTCGTCAGCACCGGCGCATCGCCGGGCACGAGGCGTGCGAGCAACTGGCTCCAGCGCGCCGCGACGAGGTCGAAGATCGCGTCGAGCGCAGCATCATCGATCTGCACCGCGCCGTTACCGCCGCTGACGTAGGTCTGGATCTTCGGGATGAAATCGTTGCCGCCGCCGCTGACCATGAACGCGTCGAATGCGAACGGCTTGTCTTGCCGCGCGAATTCGCTGCGCACGTAGTCGAGCGCGATCAGGTCGTGGTCGGTCGGCATCTGCTTCATCTCGAAGCCGACCTTGGCGATCGACAGCACGTTGAAGCCGGGATGGGCGGGATCGATCGAAGCAACCCAGTCGTCGTCGTTGAGCAGTTGCACGACCGACTTGCCGCGCCACCAGCCGCCCGGCGCGGCGAGCCAGGAATCCCCTGTCGCGAACACCTTGATCGCCTTGCTGCGACTCTTGCAGCGCGCGAGGAAGCGGTCGCAACGATCGAGCGGGTATTCGCGCACCGGGCCAGGCATGGCGCTCCTCCGGCGGCTATCGAGCCGCCATCCGCAGCATATTCCAGTTTGCAGCATCGCACCGACGGAGCGGCAACGGGGCTGGTCAATCAGATGGTGGGCCCACCAGGACTCGAACCTGGAACCAAGGGATTATGAGTCCCCTGCTCTGACCATTGAGCTATAGGCCCGCAACGGGACGATTCTAGCGTGCCGAAACGACAACGGCGCCGGACTCGCGTCCGGCGCCGTCTTGTCCTCGGCGGATTGCTTGACTCAGTCGATGTCGAGGAACGAACGCAGCTGCTCGGAGCGGCTCGGATGGCGCAGCTTGCGCAGTGCCTTCGCCTCGATCTGGCGGATGCGCTCGCGCGTGACGTCGAACTGCTTGCCGACTTCTTCCAGCGTGTGGTCGGTATTCATGTCGATGCCGAAGCGCATGCGCAGCACCTTCGCCTCGCGCGGGGTCAGTCCGGCGAGCACGTCGCGCACCGTTTCCATGAGGCCGATGTTGGTCGACGACTCGACCGGCGAGACGATCGTCGCGTCCTCGATGAAGTCGCCGAGGTGCGAATCCTCGTCGTCGCCGATCGGCGTTTCCATCGAGATCGGTTCCTTGGCGATCTTGAGCACCTTGCGGATCTTGTCCTCGGGCATCTCCATCTTGATCGCAAGCTCGTCCGGGGTCGGCTCGCGGCCCATCTCCTGCAGCATCTGGCGGCTGATGCGGTTGAGCTTGTTGATCGTCTCGATCATGTGCACCGGGATGCGGATCGTGCGCGCCTGGTCGGCGATCGAGCGCGTGATCGCCTGGCGGATCCACCAGGTCGCGTAGGTCGAGAACTTGTAGCCGCGGCGGTATTCGAACTTGTCCACCGCCTTCATCAGGCCGATGTTGCCTTCCTGGATCAGGTCGAGGAACTGCAGGCCGCGGTTGGTGTACTTCTTCGCGATCGAGATGACCAGGCGCAGGTTCGCCTCGACCATTTCCTTCTTCGCGCGGCGCGCCTTCGCCTCGCCGATCGACATCGCACGGTTGATTTCCTTGATGTCGGCGACGTTGAGATACAGCGTCTGCTCGGTCGCGATGAGCTTTTCCTGCTCGGCGACGATCGCGTCGCGGTTCGCCTTGATCGCCGGCGACCACTTCTGGCGCTTGCGCGCGAGTTCGTCCGCCCACTCGACATTGGTCTCGTTGGACGGGAACAGCTTGAGGAAATCCTTGCGCGGCATGCGCGCATGCTTTATGCACAGCTCGCCGATGACGCGCTCGTGGTTGCGGATGTTGTTGACGACGTCGCGCAACTTCTTGACGAAGCCGTCGATCATGATCGCCGGCAGCTTGAGCTTGAGGAATGCCTCGGCCATCTCGTCGCGCAGCTTCTGCGACTTGCGGTCGTTGGCGCCGTGCTTGTCGGCGGACTTCTGGAACTTCGCGTAGATCTGGCGCAGCTCGTCCATGCGGCGCGCGACCTCGGCCAGGTCGATGCCGGTGTCGACCGGATCGGATTCCTCGGCGCCACCTTCCGCGTCGTCTTCCTCCTCCTCGGCCGCATCGGAGACTTCGACCGCTTCGGCCACCACCACGTCCGGCTGCTCGACGTCAGCGAAGCCCGCAAGCACTTCGGACAGGCGCTTCTTGCCTTCGGTGTGCTGGTCGTATTCCTCGATCAGCAGCTGGATCGACCACGGGAAGCTGGCCAGCGCGGTCTGCACCTGGTTCAGGCCTTCCTCGATGCGCTTCGCGATCGCGATCTCGCCCTCGCGCGTCAACAGCTCGACCGTGCCCATCTCGCGCATGTACATGCGCACCGGATCGGTGGTGCGGCCGACTTCGGCGTCGACCGCGCTGAGCACGGCGACCGCTTCCTCGGTCGCGGTGTCGTCATCCGTCGCGACCGGCGTCTCGGGGAGCATCGTCTCGGTATCCGGCGCAACTTCGTGCACCTCGATACCCATGTCGTTGATCATGCCGATGATGTCTTCGATCTGCTCCGGGTCGACGATGTCGTCGGGCAGGTGGTCGTTGACCTCGGCATAGGTCAGGTAGCCCTGCTCCTTGCCCTTGATGATCAGGGTCTTGATCTCGGACTGCTGTTGCTCCTGGGTATGCGCTGCGGCCATGTCGGTTTCCGGATGTGTTCTGTACGGCGAAGGAAAGAAAGTATAGGAGGCGCGTCAAGGGCAGCCGAAGGTCCTGATCCGTATACGCAAATGAGGGCCCGCGGCGATCATCACGAGCGGCATCGAATGCAATGATTTGCAAATCCGGGCGCGCTCCGGCGCCCGTCTCAGCGCGCCTCGAGCCAGAACGTGACCGGCCCGTCGTTGACCAGATGGACCTTCATGTGGGCGCCGAACCGCCCGATTTCCACCCGCGCGTGGGATTCGCGGGCCCGATCGACCAGATGGTTGAACCAGCGCTCGGCCTCGTCGGGTGCCGCTGCGGTCGAAAATCCGGGTCGCATCCCGGAGCGCGTGTCCGCCGCCAGCGTGAATTGCGAAACCAGCAGCAGGCCGCCGCCAGTATCGGCCAGCGAGCGGTTCATGCGACCTTCGGCATCGGCGAACACGCGGTAGCCGAGGATGCGTTCGAGCAACCGCCGGGCCTGGGTCTCGCCATCGCCCGGCTGTACCGCGACCAATGCCAGCAGACCCGCCTCGATCGCACCCGTCGTGCGCGCCTCGACCTCCACGCGCGCCTCGCTGACACGCTGGATCAGGGCGATCATCGCGGATGGGCCAGCGGCCAGGAACCCACGCGCAGCGCAATCGACATGGTTCAATCCGGCAGTGCGAAGCGGTTATGGTGCCGCATCGACCACTGTCCCGCCCAGCGTTGCCGATGCCTCGAATCTTCGCTCGACCCATGACCCAGCCTCTTCTGTCCTGGCCCATCGCACTGCTCTATGGCTGCCTGCGCCTCGTCGGCCGCTGCCCGCTGCCCCTCGTGCATGCACTCGGCGCAGGGTTCGGCTGGCTGTCCTGGTGGTCGCGCGGGCGCGCCCGCCGCATCGCCGAGCGCAACCTCTCTCTGGTACTAACGCAAGAGAGCGCCGAAACAAGACACCGGCTCGCACGCGCGAGCCTGATCGAGACCGGCAAGGCGGTCGCCGAGATCGCCGCGATCTGGGGCACCCGGCCCGAAAAGGCACTTGGGCTGATCCGGGAGATCCGTGGCCGCGAGCATTTCGACGCCGCGCTCGCCGCCGGGCGCGGCCTGGTCGTCGCAGCGCCGCACCTCGGCTGCTGGGAGCTGCTCAATTACTGGCTCGCGACGCAAACGCCGCTCGCGATCCTGTACCGCGCACCACGGCACACCGCGCTGGAACCGATGCTGCTGCGCGCTCGCGGCGCGCTGCCGGTGGAACAGGTTCGGGCCGAGGGCGCGGGCGTGCGCACCTTGTACAAACGCCTTGCCGCCGGCGGCGTCGTCGGCATCCTGCCAGATCAGCAACCGCGTCAGGGGGAAGGCGTTTCGGCGCCGTTCTTCGGCTTGCCGGCGCCGACGATGGTGCTTCTGCCGCGCCTCGCGAACCGCACCGGCGCGGCAGTGCTTTTCAGCTTCGTCGAGCGCCTGCCACGCGGTTCCGGCTACCGCGTGCACTTCCTGCCGGCCCCGGACGGCATCGCCGATGCCGACATCGGACGCGCCTGCGCGGCACTCAACCGCGGCGTCGAGGAGTGCGTGCGCCGTGCGTTCACGCAGTACCAGTGGACGTACAAGCGCTGGCCGAATTCGCTCAACGCCGATCGATCGACTCGATCAGCATGAGCTCGCAGGCGCCCGCGCCGCTGTCTTCGCGGCTGAGCGAGCTGCGCCAGCGCCAGCCGTCCGCGCGGCTCGCCTCCACCAGCCGTCCGCGCAGTTCGACGACGTCGCCGACGCGCACGCGCGCGAGCGCCCGCGCGACGGCGGCATCGGCGGGGATCGCGTGCAGGTTGGTGGCAGAACGCACGATTTCGGCGGGCGGGATCGGCGGCGACGTGCGCCAGCGATAGCTGAAATAGCGCGCGGACTGGCGGATCTCGAGCGCATCGATGACCGCACTGTCGGACATGCGGCCCCAGCCAAGCGCGAGGTCGGTCGGCGAAAGAGCTGCACCGGCATCGAATGCGTAGTCCTCGCGCGACAGCACGCGCGCCTCGATGTCGAAATCGGCGAGCGGCTGCAACACGCTGTCCCCGAGTCGCACGAGGGCCGGGTCACTGGCCTCCGTCTGCCGCGGCGCAATCTCGACGAGCACGCCCGCGCGATGCGCGATCGGCCGATGCAACGCCCAGTGGGCGGCGCCGGCGATGCCCAGGCCGAGCGAAAGCAGCAGCAGGGGATGCAGGCGGTTCAGGGCGTTGCCGGCCTCTGCAGGCGGCGCAGGAACACGCCCATCTCCTTCGCCGCCTGCTCGTCGCCGCGTTCGCGCGCGACCGCGATGCCGGACTCGAACGCGGCGATCGCCGCGACGGCATCGCCGTGTTCGGCGAGCGCTCGGCCCAGCAGCTTCCACGCCGCCGAGTAATGCGGGTCGAACGCGAGCGCCTCGCGCAATGCGACCGCGGCGCCGCCAGCATCACCCTGACCCAGCAAGGCATTGCCTAGCGAGAAACGCAGCAGGGCGCCGTCGCGCGGGCCGCCGAGCTGGGTACGCAGGCGGGCGATGAAGTCGGGTTCCATGCCGACATCATCGCGCGTCAGCGTTGCGGATACACGCGGCGTGGCCAATTCCATTGAATCCTCCCCAAGTGTCGGATGTCCCGCTTGCAACGCACGGGGGCGCGTTCGGATGACCTGGTGTGGAGGATTGAGGATTGAGGGTTGAGGGCTTGGCGGCGTGCGTCGCGCGTATCACCCTGCGTGGCCTGGCCGCCGTTCCTACCGTTGCGCGCGGTGGATGTCGTGCGTGACGACTCCGAGGCTGCGGTCCGGCAAGGCGAAAAATTCGGGCCGGGCGAGGCTGTCATGCATGTCGTCGCGCCCGCTTGCCCAATGCGTGCGCATCGTCGCCGGACCGAACGCGTAATCCTTGTATTGCTCCTCGTAGCACTTCGCGCGATAGATCAGGTGAACGATATTGAACACGCGGTCGCACAGCCACGGCTCGAGCTCGCCGCGCAGTCCCGCCGGCAGGGATCCATCGGGGATGCGCTCGAGCAGCAGGCCGAGTGCATTGCGCAGGCGCTGGCGCGCGGCAACCTGGTCCGTGCCCTGGCGCGTGCGGCTCGAGAACTGGATGTCCTTTTCGCGCTCCAGCACGTCGAGCACGTTGCGCGGCAGCGGACCGCGCGCGCTCCACAGGTCGACCTGCAACACGAGCGTGTCGCGCCTGGGCACCGATTCGAGCACGTATTCAAGCGGAGTATTGGAGACGAGGCCGCCGTCCCAATAATGTTCGCCATCGACGACGACCGCAGGAAACGCTGGCGGCAGCGCGCCTGACGCAAGTATGTGTTCCGGACGGATGCGTTCCAGCGCGGAATCGAAATAGCGGAAGTTGCCGCTCGCGACATTGGTCGCGCCGATCGACAGGCGCACGCCGTCGCTGTTGATGCGGTCGAAATCGACCAGCCGTTCCAGCGTTGCCTCGAGCGGGGTGGTGTCGTAGAAACTGGTCGCCGCCGCGCTGCCGTCGGTAAGCGCGAATGGAGTGAGCGGCCGCGGCGTGTAGAACCCATGTTGCCCATGCGCGATCGCACCGAATGCGCCGAATGCATTCAACCACGCATCGAGCGGGCCGCCACTCGGCAACCAGTCGGAGATTCCGGCGAACGCTCCGAGCGGACCCGCCGGCACGCAGATCGTGTCCCAGAATTCGCGCAGGCGCTCAAGCCGGTGTTCCGGCGCATTGCCGGCGAGGATCGCCGCGTTGATCGCGCCAATCGAGGTACCGGAAAACCAGGCCGGGCGGATGCCCGCGTCGTGCAGCGCCTCGTACACGCCGCACTGGTAGGCGCCGAGCGCACCGCCTCCCTGCAGGACCAGCGCAACGGTCTCGTACTGCCCGGCCAGTTCGGCGGGGGACAACACTTCGTCGCGCGGCCTCGCACGTTTCGAGGGCCGCGTCGCCGCCACGGCCACGCGCGATGGCCTTCCCGTCTTGATCCCCGATTCCCGGCTTTTCACTGCATGTGCCAGCCATGGCTGACGACAATGCTCTGCCCGCTCAGCGCATTGGTCTGGAACCCGGCGAAGAACAGCGCGCAGGCGGCGACGTCGTCGACCGTGGTGAATTCGCCGTCGATGGTTTCCTTGAGCATGATCTTCTTGACCACCTCGTCCTCGGACATGCCGAATTCCTTAGCCTGCTCCGGTATCTGCTTCTCGACCAGCGGCGTGCGCACGAAGCCGGGACAGATCACGTTCGCGCGCACGCCGTGTTCCGCACCTTCCTTGGCGACGACCTTGGCGAGGCCGATCAGGCCATGCTTCGCGGTCACGTACGGCGCCTTCAGCTTCGAGGCTTCCTTCGAGTGGACCGAGCCCATGTAAATGATCGCGCCGCCCTTGCCGCGTGCGTACATATGGCGCAACGCCGCGCGCGTGGTCAGGAACGCACCATCGACGTGGATGGCCATCAGCTTCTTCCAGTCGGCGTAGGAAAACTTGTCGACCGGATTGACGATCTGGATGCCCGCATTCGAGACCAGGATGTCGACTGCTCCGAGCTGCTTCACGACCGCGTCGACGCCGGCATCGACCGCCGCCTCGTCGGTCACGTCCATCGCGATGCCGATCGCCCTGGCGCCCCCGGCAACCAGTTCCTTCGCGGTGGCGTTGGCCGCGTCGAGATTGATGTCGGCGATCGCGACCGCGGCACCGTTCTGCGCGTAGACCTCGGCGATGCGCTTGCCGATACCGCTGGCCGCGCCGGTCACGATCGCCACTTTGCCGTCGAGTCGCATGTCATGATTCCTTATGTTCAAGGCGGCGCTGCACGCCAAAAAAAAAGGGCGCCCGTCGCGCCAGGCGACGGCACCCAGGGGAGTATGAATGAAGCTGTTCGATAGGACAGGGCGACGACGCGTAAGTTCCGCGCCGCAGCAAAACGATAGCTGAACGGCGCGGCGTCGGTCATGGGCCGGCGGTTATTTCGACGAGTCGCGCCCGATAGGCGTCGGCGAGGCAGTTGCGCCGCACGATGGCTTCTCCCGCACACGACACCTCGCGCTTCGCGAGCCAGGCGCGCTGCGCTGCACGCAACTTCTGTTTGGTGGTCGGGCCATTCGCATCGACGCGCTGGTCGTAGGCGCGTGCGAGCGTGCGATCCAGCCGCGCCAGCAGCGCGTCCGCACAGACGTCGCGCTCGACCGTGCTGGTGGCTTTCGCGCAATCGAACGACGTGACGACACCGTCCCAATCGGTGCGGGTCGCACCGCGCAACGTGCTCCACGGAAGGCGCACTTGCTGCGGACCTGCGACGTAGGCGGCCACGTCGTAGGGCGCGAATTCAATCTCGAGCGCATCGTCGAGCAACAGGAAGTGCTCGAAGCGCCACCACTGCGGTCCCGCGCCGCGGCGGATCCACGGCGCGTCGGTGTAACCGTCCCCGAGGAGACGCCGGTCGAGGTCCGCGATCGCGAGATCACTGACGCGTTCAAGTCCGTTGCGCCCGTCAAGGACCTGCTCAAGGTCGATGCGACGGCCGTCCGGCAGAGCGTAATTGAACGTACGGAACGCTCGATTCGGATGCGCACCGCCCGCGAATTCGACGACCGTGAACAGCAGCGAGAGCATCGTCGCGTCGTTACGCGCGACCGCGTAATCCACGTCGAGCGTCCACGAATCCGTCAAGGGCGCCTGCGGCGCGGCGTTGCGCTCGAACGCCGCGATGCGCGGCTTCAGCCATGCTTCGATCTCGACGTCGATTGTCGTGATGCCGGTGTAGGGATACGCCACTTCGACCGCGTACGCCGCGGCCTTCGCTTCGATCGCGCGGGGCTCTAGCGTGATCGCTCGCGCCGGAAAGCCGATCGCGGCCGTCGCGAATGCGAACAGCATGCTCGCGTAGTTACGCATGGTCACGTGCCGGGCGTGGAGGAATGCTCGCGCGACGGCACGCGCGGATCGATGTCGAGATCCTTGAGCTTGCGATACAGGTGCGTGCGCTCCATGCCGACCGCCTTGGCCAGCTTGCCGACGCTGCCGCCGGCGGCTTCGAGCTGGTGTTGCAGATACGCGCGCTCGAACTGGTCGCGCGCTTCGCGCAGTGGCAGCGAGAAGTCGATGCCGGCGCCGACCGCCGGCGTCGCGGTGGCGGCCGCGCCGCCAATGCTGCCGAGCCCCGCGTCGACCTCGTCGAGCGTGACTTCGCTGGTGCTGCCGAGTACGAGCAGGCGTTGCACCAGATTGCGCAGCTCGCGCAGGTTGCCGGGCCAGGCGTAGTGGCGCAATCGGTTCTGTACGGCGACCGGGAAATTCCGATACGGCAACTGGTCGCGGTTGGCAAACCAGTCGGCGTGATAGCGCAGGAGTTCGGGAATGTCGTCGCCGCGCTCGCGCAGCGGCGGCACGGCGAGCGGAACGATCTTGAGCTGGTAGTACAGTTCCTCGCGGAAGCGCCCGGCGGCGACCAGCGCGGCGAGATCGTGCGAGCTTGCCGCAATCACGCGCGCATCGAGCGGAACCGGTTCGTGGCCACCGCAGCGGATCAGCGCGCGTCGCTCGATCACGCTCGACAGGCGCAGCTGCAATTCGGGATCAAGGTCGGCGACTTCGTCGAGGAACAGCGTGCCGCCGTTCGCCTGCTCGAACAAGCCATGCTGCACGCCGTTGCCGTCTTCCGCCCCGAACAACGCCAGCGCCGCGGTTTCGCGCGCGATCGCGCCGGCGGCGACGGTCACGAATGGGCCGGCGCGACGACCGCTGCGCTCGTGCAGCGCGCGCGCGATGGCTTCCTTGCCGGTGCCGGGCTCACCGACGACCAGCACGCCGGTGTCGTGCGCGGCGATCTTCTCGATCTGCGCGCGCAACACCTGCATCGCGCGGCCCGAGCCGACGAGATCGCCGGGCGCGGGCAGCTGGCGGCGCAGGCCTTCGTTCTCGCGCTTGAGCCGACCCGCTTCGAGTGCGTGGCCGACGACCAGCAGCAGCTTCGCCAGCGAGATCGGTTTCTCGATGAAATCCCATGCGCCGAGGCGGGTTGCTTCGACCGCGGTCTCGACCGTGCCGTGACCGGAAATCATGATGACCGGACACGGCAATCCGCCGCGCTCGCTCCATTCGCGCAGCAGGCTGATGCCGTCGAGGTCGGGCATCCAGATGTCGAGCAGGACCACGTCCGGGCGCTGACGCCTGCGCGCCTCGCGCGCCGCCGCGGCGGATTCGGCCACGTCCACGACATAGCCCTCGTCGTCGAGGATGTCCTTGATCGTCGCGCGGATATCCGGTTCGTCGTCGACCACCAGCACGCGTGCGCCCGCTGCCATCGCCCGCTCCAGCGTTGCAAAAAGGAGACAGGGAGCATAGCGCAGTGTCCCCGCACACGGTATGCAGGGGCCGCCATCGCTGGTTACCCTTGTGCGCCCTATCCTTCGCCCGTTCGCATGCCGACCTTTGTTCCACACCCGCTCCGAAGGCGCAGCCGATGACGCGCGTGCAGGTCATCGCACGCGACAATGGCGCCGGACTGTCGCGCGATCTCGCTATCCTTGCGCGCGCGCTCGGCGAAGCGGGCTTCGAGGTCACGCTGAGCGCGATCGGCGCAGGCGGCCTGCGTCGTCAGGCAACCTTGTTGAAGCGCCAGGCACAGGTGGCGTGGCGGCGTTGGCATGGCGGCGAGTACGCGGGCCGCTTCGACGTCAACCTGATGGACGAACGCGGACGCCCGGACTACCTGCCACTCGCGCGTCGAAACGTGCTGCTGCCGCATCCGGAATGGTTCGACGAAGCGGACCGGCCGCGCCTCGATGCGTTCGACCGCGTCTACACCAAGACGCGCCATGCGGTGCCGATCTTCGAAGCACTCGGCTGTCGCGCGGAGTTCGTCGGCTTCACCAGTTTCGACCGGCGTCTGCCCGACGTCGCGCGCGAACCGATGTTCTTCCATCTCGGCGGCCGCAGCATCAACAAGGGCAGCCAGCCGCTGCTCGACCTGTGGCTGCGCAAGCCGCACTGGCCGATGCTGACGATGGTGCAGCGCACGCCCTTGCAGCGCCCGGCGCAGCTGCCCGGCAACGTGCGCCTGATCGATGACTATCTCGACGACGCCGAACTGCAACGCCTGCAGAACCGGCACCTGTTCCACCTGTGCCCGTCCGAGACCGAAGGCTTCGGTCATCACCTGGTCGAAGGCATGAGCGTCGGCGCGATCGTCCTCACGACCGATGCGCCGCCGATGAACGAAATGGTGGCTGCCGATTGCGGCGTGCGCGCCGCGTATTCGCGCACCGGAATGCAGCGCCTCGCGACCACCTATTTCGTCGACCCGGTCGCGCTCGAAGCCGGTGTCGAACACCTGCTCGCGCTCGATGCGGAAGAACGGTGCCGGCGCAGCGGCGCCGCACGCGCGTGGTGGGAAGCGAACGACCGCGCGTTCCGCCAGCGACTCGCCGACGCCGTCACAGCGCTCGCATCTTCGTAGGGCGGGTCGAGCCGCGCAGCGGCGAGTCCCGCCGAACGCGAAGCCGGCGGCGCGCGCTGGACGCGTACCGCCGCCCTACGCCTGGTCGAGCGGAAGGCGCAAGGTGAACTGCGCGCCGCCTTGCGCGCGATTCTCCGCGCGCACGCTGCCGCCGTGTTCCTCGGCGATCTTCTTGACCACCGCGAGGCCGATGCCGGTGCCGCGGGCCTTGCTGCTGGTGTAGGGCTCGAACCAGCGTTCGCCGAAGTCGGCCGGCAGGCCGGGACCGTTGTCGGCGACCGACAACTCGACCCACGCCTCGCCATCGTCGCGCAGCACGCGCGTGGTCACCTGCAACTGCGGCTTGTGCGCCTCGCCGATTGCTTCGAGCGCGTTCTTGATCAGGTTGTGCAGCGCCTGGCGCAGGCGCACCGCATCGACGCGCACGCGCGGCTCGCCCTCGGCGAGCTGGCGCGTCAGGGTCAGGCGCTGGTCGTTCTCGTACAGGTCAAGCACTTCGCCGACCAGCGCGTGCAGCGCGATCGGCCGCGTCGCCAGTTGCGGCGGTCGCGCGTAGTCGCCGAACGCGTTGACCATCGTCTTCAGCGCCTCGACCTGGCTGACGATCGTATGCGTCGCGCGATCGATCAGCTCGCCTTCCTCCGGCGAGAGGCGCCCGAGGAAGCGTCGACGCAGGCGTTCGGCGGCGAGCTGGATCGGCGTCAGCGGATTCTTCACCTCGTGCGCAAGGCGGCGCGCGACTTCGCCCCAGGCAGCGTCGCGCTGGGCGCGATTGAGCACGGTCAGGTCGTCGAACACCGCCACGTAGCCAGCCTGTTCCGGCAAGACGGTGCCGCGCACCATCAGGCTGCGGCGACCGTGCGCGGTGTCGAGCACGACTTCCTCGCGCCATTCGCGCACGTCGTCGCGCAGGTGGCGAGCGAGCGGTTCGGTGAAGGCGGCGAGGTCGGCGTGTCGCTTGCCGATCTCGCTCGCGCTGGCGCCGAGATGCTGCTCGAAGTCGACGCCGAGGATCTCGTCGGCGGCACGGTTGGCGACGCGCACGCGGCCTTCGCGATCGAAGCCGAGCACGCCGGCCGAAAGGCGCTCCAGCACCGCTTCGAGCCAGGCGCGCTGCTGCTCGGTCTCGCGCGCGCTCTTCTGCGCGCGTGCGCCGGCGAACTCGAGCTCGCGCGTCATCTGCGCGAACGAGGCGACGAGGAAGCCGAGCTCGTCGTCGCTCTGCGCCGGCAGCGGCGTGTCGTAACGGCCGGCGCCGATCGCGCGGGTCGCCGCGGCGAGCCGCCCGACCGGCGCGACCAACCGGCGCGCGATGCCGAATGCGGCGAGCACGACCACCAGCACCGACAGCAACAGGACGAAGGTGAGGATCAGCGCGAACGTCAGCTTGAGCGAACCTCGCAGGAACTTGAGGCGCTGGAAATCGAAGCTGGCGCGCTCGATGCGCGTGGTCAGCGGCTGCAACCGCGCGGGCAGCGGGAACAGGGCTTGCAGCAGTCGCTGCTGCGAAGCCGGTGCGCCATCGGTGCTGGCGATCGGCAACAGCACGCGCAGGATCAACGCATCGCCGAGCGGCTCCGCTGCCGCGTAGCGACGATCGCCCTGCACACGCAGCAGCAGGCTGCCGTCCGGAATCGGCGGATCGAGGTAGCGCGGGTCCGAACTCGCGCTCGCCTGCACGCGACCGTCGGCACCGAACACGCTGAGCTGGATCGCGCCGAGCGAATCGATCGCGCCATCGAGGCTCGCCTGCACCGCCTCCGGCGGGTCCGCGGACAATTGCTGCGCGAGCTCTGTGCTGGCGCTTTCGGCGACATGCAGGCGTTCCTCGACGACCACCCGGCCGAGTTCGAGCGCATCGTCGAGCGCCTGTTCGAGGCGCAGGTTGAACCAGTTGTCGATCGTGGCGTCGAGGAAGCGCAGTGCGAAGCCGTACACGACGATCGACGCCGGCACTGCGAGCAGGATCAGCAGGCGCAGCAGGCGCCGGTTCAGGCGCGCGCCCGGCACGCCACGCTGCACGTCGCCGCGCAGGCGCCACAGGCGCAGGCCGATCGTCGCGACCAGCACGACCAGCGCGAAGATCGCGGTGCCCAGCACCCAGCGATAATGCGCGGCGAAGCGCGCGCTGTCCGCTGCGGCGTCTTCGGCCAGCTTCAGCGAGGCGACCAGCAGCGCTCCGACGGCGAGTGCCGGCAGCACGCGTCGCAGCAGGAAGTTCAGTGCGTCGCGACCGGCCATGAGCTGTCCGCGGAAGCAAGTTGCCAGGCCGGCTCGAACAAGGCGGGCAAGCGCAGTGCGCCCGGCAGCGCGGCGGGATCGATCGCCGCGCGCACGCGCAGGCTGGTGCCCGCCGGCAACTGCGCGAACGTCGCCGGCAGGTTGATGCGCAGAGCACCGAGCGCGGCGACCAGCCAGGCCTGGGTGGCGAAGCTGCGCACGTCATCGCTGCTGCCGACGCGCAACTGGTAGCGACGCGACAGCGGGAAGTAGCGCAGCTCGACGCGCGGGCGGGCACGCACGCGCGAGCCCCACGCGCCGGCGCGCACGTCGATCACGAACGTGACCGGAATGCCGTGGTCGAGCGCGTCCTGCATCGGTCCGCTCAGGCGGCAATCGAGGCCGAGTTCGAGCTGGGCGTTTCCACCAAATGAGAGCAATTGCGCATTGCGCACGCCGAGCGAACCGGGCTCCTGCTGCAACAGCAGGCCGCAGCCGGCGAGCAGGGCGCAGGCGGCGACGAGCAGCCCCGCGCAGGCGCGGCGCCAACGTCGATCAGGCAATCTTCTCGAGCAGGCCATAGTAGAAGCCGTCCATGCCGCCTTCGCCGGGCAGGTTCTGGCGGCCGACGCCGGCTGCGTGACCGCAGTGCCCGGGCAGCGGCAGCGCGCGTGCATCATCGTGGTCGGCGAGGAAAGCGGCAAGCACGCCCTCGTTCTCGGGGCGCAGCACCGAGCAGGTCGCGTACAGCAGGCGCCCGCCCGGTGCGAGCAGCGGCCACAGCGCCGCGAGGATCGCCTGCTGGGTGCGCACCAGCGGTGCGATGTCGGCAGCGCGTCGGTGCAGCTTGATGTCGGGCTGGCGTCGCACGATCCCGCTTGCCGAACACGGTGCGTCGATCAGGATGCGCTGGAATGGCCGGCCATCCCACCAGTTCGCCGGTGCGAGCGCATCGCCGGCGACGACACTCGCACCGAGGCCCAGGCGGGCGAGGTTCTCGCCGATGCGCGGCAGGCGCGCCGGATCGTTGTCGAGCGCGACAAGCTCCACGTCCGCGCGTTCGAGCAGGTGCGCGCTCTTGCCCCCCGGCGCGGCGCAGGCGTCGAGCACGCGCTGGCCGTCGCCGGCGTCCAGCAGGTCGGCCACGCGTTGGGCCGCGCCGTCCTGCACCGAGAACGCGCCTTCCGCATAGCCGGGCAGGCGCGTGACGTCGCTGCTGCGCTCAAGCACGATCGCGTCGGCGAGATCGGCGTGCGCGGCCGCGGCGACGCCATCGGCGGCGAGTCGAGCGAGCAGGTCCTCGCGCGTGCCGCGGCGGCGATTCACGCGCAACGTGAGCGCGGCTTCGCGGTTGTTCGCCGCGAGGATCTCCGCGGCACGATCCGGCCAGTCGCGCGCGAGTGCATCGATGAGCCAGCGCGGATGCGCGCTGCGCGTGACCGCGTCCTGATCGAGGCGCGCGCCAATCGCTTCGCGCTCGCGCGCATAGCGGCGCAGCAAGGCGTTGGCGAGCCCGGCGTACTGCGCCAGGCCGAGCACGCGCATCGCCTCAACGCTCGGCGCCACGACCGCATAGTCGGCTACGCCGAGCACGTCGATCTGCACCGCTGCGAGCACCAGCAGCGCGCGCGCTTCGCGCGCCTTCGGCGGCAGCGGCTTGTCCATCAGTGAGGCAATCGCGGCGTCATGGCGCAGCCACCAGCGCGAGGCTTCGAACAGCGAGGCGGCGAGCAGGGCGCGATCGCGCGGATCGGCGACACGCGGATTCGCGTCGACCAGCACGCGCCGCAGCGATACGCCCTCGTACACGACGCGCGCGAGCGCGCGCGCGGCTTCGGCGCGCAAGCCCGCGCCCGGCACCGGTGCGGGCTTGCGCGGTCCGCGCGACGGGCGGCGCTCGCTCATGCCGGCGCCTTGCGACGCGCGTTGAGCCAGTCGCGCACGGCGATGCGGCGACCACCATCGCGCTGCACTTCGCGCACGCGCAGCAGGCCGTCGCCGGTCGCGATGTCGATCGCTTCGCGCGAGGTCGCAACGATGCACCCCGGCTCCCCGCCGGTGCCGGCGATCGCCTCGGCCGACCAGATCCGCAGGCGTTCGCCGTCGATGACCGCCTCGGCCACCGGCCATGGGTCGAACGCGCGCACCTTGCGTTCGAGCTGTCGCGCAGACTGGTTCCAGTCGAGGCGTGCTTCGGCCTTGTCGAGCTTGTGCGCGTACTCGACGCCGTCCTCGCGCTGTGCGGTCGCCGCGAGCGTTTCACCACGCAGTACGCGCGCAAGGCCTTCGGCGAGCGTCGCCGCGCCGAGAACAGCAAGGCGGTCGTGCAGACTGCCGCCGGTGTCGCACGGCGCGATCGGCGTGCGCGCTTCGAGCAGCACGGGACCGGTGTCGAGGCCCGCTTCCATCTGCATCAGGTCGACGCCGGTTTCCAGATCGCCGGCGAGGATCGCGCGCTGGATCGGCGCCGCACCGCGCCAGCGCGGCAGCAGCGAAGCATGCACGTTCCAGCAGCCGAGGCGCGGAATCGCGAGCACCGATTTCGGCAGGATCAGGCCGTAGGCCACCACGATCATCAGATCCGGCGCATGCGCCGCGAGGCGCGCACGCGCGTCCTTGTCACGCAGGGTTAGCGGCTGCTCGACCGCGACCCCGGCAGCGCGCGCAGCCTGCTTGACCGGACTCTCCCCTAGCTTGCGCCCGCGGCCGGCCGGTCGATCCGGCTGCGTGTACGCCGCGACGACCTCGGCACCGCTGGCGAGACAGGCGTGCAGCGAAGGCACGGAAAATTCGGGTGTTCCAGCGAAAACAAGGCGCATGGCAAGGCCGTGGGTGGTGATTCTTGATAGGTGATTCGGAACCCGCACTCGCACCATCGACCGACGCTCGTGTCATCGCGGCATCGACCGATGGCGACCCTCGCAGGCCTTCACCAATCACCGACCACCATCACGAATCCCGGCTCTCAGGCGCTCTGGCGACGCTTCTTCTCGAGTCGCTTCAGCAGCAGCGAGCGCTTCAGCGCGGAAAGGTGGTCGACGAAGACCTTGCCGACGAGGTGATCCATCTCGTGCTGGATGCACACCGCGAGCGGGCCTTCGAAGTCGCGCTCGAACGCGTTGCC
>Ga0209023_10000960_pt1 | contig 40507 bp, 39 predicted proteins | sample LakOneMetagenome_FD_187468 | JGI IMG/M metagenome (GOLD analysis project Ga0209023, IMG submission 187468) | Freshwater and sediment microbial communities from Lake Erie, Canada (SPAdes) (version 2) | ecosystem: Environmental > Aquatic > Freshwater > Lentic | place: Lake Erie, Canada...
TTGATTGACGGAATTTCGCCGCGGTTGCGGCGCTTGGTCTGGTTCGTCTTAAAGGGGACCGTTTATGAACCGGGCGTGGGCAACGTCGATCGAGAATTTCTGGCATTCGCCTAACCTGCCGATGTGGCTGACAATCGCAGCCGCTGGCTTTTTCGCCGTCGTCCTGCTGGTCACGCTGTTCCGCGCCGAGCGCTCCGTGGCAAACGGCGCGTTGACCGTCATCACCCTGCTGGCCATCGGCATCGCCGTCACGACCATGATGCGGGCATCCGGCGTTGTCAGCGGCCCACAAATCAACGATCCCAAATCCTCCGGACTGGCCGCGGCGTCGCTTCCGGCGCTGGCGTGCCTTGACGGTCTGGCGGGAGAGAGCGTGGAGGCCGCTTGCGAAAAAGCGATCTTCGCATCCGCCGATTCCGTTGCAGCAAGTGTGTCCTACACTGCCGCGCAAATTTCACGTCTGGCCGCGTTCGGAAATGTCGCCGCGGCCAACAAGGTAATGACGCCGGAACTCAACGCCTTGCGCCGCTCCATTGAGCGGGATCGCTACGGTCTGGTCGCGCAGGTTCTCACCTCGCGCGAGAACTGTTCGCTGTCCGCTGCATGCCCGTTCTTCCAGTCGCTGACGAATTCCGGGCAGATCTCTTCCAACATGAGCGAAAATCTCTACGGGGGATTTGTCGGCCGCTACGCATCTGCGTGGGGCGCTGCACCGGCGGTGGCAACCGCCTCTGCGGTACCGGCCGCCGTTGCCGCACTTCCGGGAACGCTGCCCGCGCCCGGCAAAGCCCTCTCGGGCGATTTTCCAAGTGCGTCGTCTATTCCACCGATCAACATCATGACGCCGGAACCCGCCGCTCAGGGCGCGCAAGCCTCGCGCGCGGCTGACGGTCCAGCGGCGGCACGTCCTGCAGCACCAGCGCGTCCAGCAGCCACCGCAGCCACCGCAGCCTCTCCTCCGCCGGCACCTGCAGCACCGAAGAAGCAGGCAGCGCAGAAATCGCGTGCACAAGCACCGGTCCAGCTTGCACCGCCTGCCGAGAGCGATGATAACCAATAGCCAATCCTTCCTAGAAACGCGACGTTTCCTGAGCGTTCCGGCGACATCGAATGCCTCTTCATCTCGTCAAACTCAGCGTCGGTGCGACGTCCATCAAAGATCTCAAGGGCTGGATCGCCGAGCGCGTGAAACAGGCGAAGGCCAAAGGCCTTCCGCCGCGGCACATTCACATCACCCGCATGACGCCGAAGCGCGATGAGGAACTGCTCGACGGCGGATCGATCTTCTGGGTCATCAAGGGAGAGATCGCCGCGCGCGAGAAAATTCTCGCCATCGAGCCGTTCCGTGACAAGGACGGCATTGGACGCTGCCGTCTGGTGATGGAGCCGAAGCTGATTGCGGTCTCGCCGCGTCCTATGCGTGCATTTCAGGGCTGGCGCTATCTCGATCCGAAAAGCGCGCCACCCGATCTCGGTAAGGCCGCTGCCGCTGTTGCTTCGATGCCGGAGCCGATGCGCCGCGAATTGCGCGATCTGGGGCTTCTTTAGCTTACCAGTTTTGGGGTGATCTTATCCGAAAACCGGTTTCCACTTTTCGGCTCACGCCCGGATATTATCGATCAGACGTGTTGTTCCGATCTTCGCCGCTACCAGCAGGCGGACCGGACCTTCTATCATCGATGACACCGGCGCCAGCGTTTCCGCGTGGCGTGCTTCGAGATAATCGAGCGCGAAACCGGCGGCGCTGATTGCGTCCGCGCCATCGGACAACACCGTTTTGAAATCGTCGCCGCCGCGCAGCCGCTTCGACGTTGCTTTCAGCGTGCGGAACAGGGTTGTCGCCGTTTTGCGTTGCTCTGGCGAGAGGTAGACGTTGCGCGACGACATCGCGAGACCGTCGCGCTCGCGGATGATCGCGCCGCCGATCACCTTGACGCCGAGATCGAGGTCGCGCGCCATGCGCGTGACCACCTTGAGTTGCTGAAAATCCTTTTCCCCGAACAGCGCCATATCGGGTCGCACCTGCGTAAACAGTTTGGCGACCACCGTGGCGACGCCGCCGAAAAAGTGCGGACGGAATTTGTCTTCCAATCCTGCAAGGGCAGGGCCTTCGGGCGCCACCCGCGTTGCAAAACCGTCCGGGTACATCGTCTTGACGTCCGGATACCAGACCAGATCGACGCCTTCGGCGGCAAGGCGCGCGATGTCTTCCTTCCAGGTGCGCGGGTAAGAGCCGAGATCTTCATGCGCGGCGAACTGGGTCGGGTTGACGAAGATCGACACCACAACCTTCTTCGCTCGCTTTTTGGCGAGGCGAACCAGCGACACATGACCGTCATGGAGCGCACCCATGGTCGGCACGAGCGCAATGGTGGCGTTGCGCTTGGAAAGCTCGGCGCGGGCGCGATGAAGAGACGAAAGCGTGCGGGCGATGAGTGGGGAACGGGTCATGCGTACCGTGAACGAGAGAAATGTGGCCGGAAAGGCGTGGTCGGGCGCAGCGGATCGCCGTCAGCGCTAACCTTAACAAGCAGGCTGCCGCGCGCCAACGCGTTGGAAGCGCACCGGTCATGTGTCGGGCGGCGGATTTACGATGTCTATGAATTCGCGAGCATTTAACTTGATTCTTTTCGTCTCTCACGGAAGATATCCACAGGGGTGTTTTTGATGCTTGTGCAGACGAGTCAGGGCCAGTCCGGATCGGCGCATGTCGTCGTTCTGGGCAACGAGAAGGGCGGGTCGGGTAAATCCACCACCGCGCTTCACGTCGCCGTTGCCTTGCTCAAGGCCGGGCAGCGCGTCGCCACAATCGACCTCGATTCACGCCAGAAGAGTTTCACCCGCTACATCGAGAACCGGCGCGCCTGGGCGCAGCGGACCGGCATCTCGCTGGAACTACCGCATCATTGTTGCGTGGCTTTGGGCTCGAGCATGCAGGTCGGCGACAACGAGATGACCGAGTTCGAGCAGTTCTCCGCCGCCGTCAGCGCGGTGGAGTCCGGCTTCGACTTCATCGTCATCGATACGCCGGGTACCGACAATTACCTGATGCGGCTGGCGCACTCGATGGCGGATACGCTGGTGACGCCACTCAATGACAGCTTTTTAGATTTCGATGTCCTCGGCGCAATCGATCCGGCGACTTATTCGGTAATCGGCGAAAGCCACTACGCGTCCATGGTGAAAGCCGCGCGCAAGCAGCGCCGCGATCTTGATGGCGCGACGACCGACTGGATCGTGGTGCGCAACCGGCTGTCGATGCTTGGTTCGCGCAACAAGCAACTCGTGGCCGAGGGGCTCGATCAGCTTTCATTCCGGCTCGGCTTCCGTCCCGTCGATGGTTTTGCCGAGCGCGTCGTGTACCGCGAATTCTTTCCGCGCGGCCTGACCGCGTTGGACGATCTCGATGAGGCAACCCTTGGAACCCGCCCAAGCATGGCTCATGTGACGGCCCGCGAAGAAGTGACCAACCTGCTCCGGCACCTTAAACTGCCGCTGGACGAGCGGGGCCGCCGCCGAGCCGCGACCCGTGCCGAATGGTTCGCTCAGGTCGATAGGCCGCTGGAAACCCACGACCTTATCGCGTAGTTCCCACGATTTTCGTCCGGACTTTTATCGCGATCACCTGCGAAGTCTTAGCTGCAGAAACGCCTGCTTTTTGCGAGTTTCAAGGAAACTTTGCGCCGTCCTGACCGTTATTTTCAGGAAGAAACAATCGCAAATAAATGCGTAAGATTGCATGTTTGCTGCATTGCACAAGCAGAGCAGGGTTTCCGGCACATTGCGTAGATTTTATAAAACTGTGCCGTGGACATGGTAAAAGTGATGAGAGCAAGCGCGATGGCTATCGAGCTACTATATCGATAGTCGCACCGCGAGTTAGGGCATCAGAGGACCATATGAAGCGCGGAATTTATATCCTGCTCGGTCTGTTTGCAGTCATTGCCGTCGGTTATCTCACCGCGAGCAAGTGGGCGATCCGTCATGAGACGCTGAGCTTCTACGATGCGACGCGCGGTCGTCCGATCGAAGTCGCTGTGGCTGTTCGCCGTGACAAGGAAATGACGGCAGATGCCGGCATGGCGACGTTGCCAGTCGCCGTCGTCAATCACGGCAACACCGTCAAATTCACAGAGTACTCATTCCTTGCAAACGTGCTCGCTGCACGCGGCTATTTTGTCGTCAGCATTCAGCACGATCTTGCGACCGATGCACCGCTGGTGACCAAAGTTGGCGAACTTTATGTCGGACGTCTGCCCGTCTATCAGCGCGGCGTTGCGAATATCGAATTCGCGATAAAAGAGATGAGGAAGATTCAGCCGAACGCGGATTACGATCATCTCACGATGGTTGGTCATTCCAACGGCGGCGACATCTCGATGTACTTCGCCAAGGTGCATCCAGAGAACGTGAAGAAGATCGTCACGCTCGACAATCTGCGCGTGCCGTTTCTCACCGACGGCAAATTTAAGATTCTGTCGTTCCGCTCCAAGGATGCAGTGTTCAAGCCGGACCCCGGCGTTGTGCCTGACGATGATACTTGCGAGCAGGTGGGCATTCAGGTGGTCAACACCGGTGCACAGCACACGGACATGAGCGATCGCGGGCCAGACAACGTCAAGTCGTCTATTCAAGGCGTGCTCGACAAGTTTTTGGACGACGACAGCAAGCTCGCACCTGTAGAGACAGATAAGGTCACCGTGCCGAAAGGTGGTCCGGTGGCGCAGGTTGCCCCTCCGATCAACTAAGTCGTTCGCATCATTCAAGATAAGCGCCCGCCAGCCTGTCCGGCGGGCGTTTGCACGTTTGCGTGAAAAATGGGGCCGCAGGATTTTTCCGCTTGCAGATGCCTCGATCTGCCACAATCAATTGCTGGCATGAGTTCTGCGTAGATTCGGGTAGCTCACATTGACGGAGTGAATCTTATGATCGCAGGTAGCCTTTCCTCTCCGGATCTTGCTCCTTCGCTCGAACAACAGGCAATGGCCGCCGCCAGCGACGAGGAGTGCATGTCGCGCCTCGCAAAAGCGGTGGCGGATCATGATGACCAGCGATTGGTTGAGGTCGCGCAACTGATCGGACGGCTTGCTGTTCCGATTGAGTAGGGCGCCAGTCAGCGGGTCATTGACCGCCTTTCCATCCATGCCCACATAATACTCGCATGTTTTGCGAGGGATGATGATGCGCGATCCGGCCCATCCGAAGTCTGGCGATCAGCCGGTTGCTGACCGCAGCGGTACAGTGCCGGAAACGACATCGGCAGCTGCGGATATTGCCGCCTTCGTCGCCAAGGCGCGCGCGATGACGCTGGGCAAGGCAGGCAGCGGTCGCCTGATCTTTGCGCTCGATGCAACGATTAGCCGTCAGCCGACATGGGACATGGCGTGCCAGCTTCAGGCGGAGATGTTTCGCGAAGCCGGAAGCATTGGCGGTCTTGCGGTGCGCCTCGTCTACTATCGAGGTCTCGCCGAATGCAGGGCCAGCGGCTGGGTCTCGGACACCGCGCAACTCGCAAAGCTCATGGGCAAGATCGATTGCCGTGGCGGAAAAACCCAACTTGGCCGCGTGCTGTCGGACGCACGTAAAGAAGCGATTGCCTCCGGCGTGCGCGCCATCGTGTTTGTCGGCGATGCGATGGAAGAAAACGTCGATGCGCTGTGCGTGACGGCAGGCGAACTCGGCCTTCTGAAAGTGCCGTGCTTCATGTTTCAAGAAGGCAATGACCCGAATGCGGAAGCAGCCTTTCGCGAGATCGCGCGGCTAACCGGCGGCGCGTGGTGCCGTTTCGATCTCGGATCGGCGGCGCAATTGCGTGAGTTGCTTCGTGCAGCAGCAGCTTATGCGGCCGGTGGCCGTGAGGCATTAACGCGGCTGGCGAAGAACACAACGGGTGCCGCCGCATTGCTCGGACAAATGAAATGAGAGACGCCTGAGGTGTACTCGGCCAGCGCGTTTCCTGCGCGAATGGAGCAAGATGCGTTTGAGAATTGCATCTTGCCCGTCGTGGTGTACATCACGCCGTTCAGGCCTTTGAAAGTGATGGGACGTCCGCCTTCGCCGCCAGCAAAAATAGAAGCCGTGCAGCTCTGGAACGATGAATCGAAATCGATCGTCATCTGACTTGCGCCGCTTGCAAACTTCATCACGCCGACCAGTTTGTTTCCGGAAAAACTCATCGTTGTCGTTTCCGGCCCGGCTTCTTTCGTATCGAGATTCCGCGCTTCGCGACGAATGGCGCGGGTAAAAATCCGGCCCGCGCTGCTCACATAGATGACACGTTGAGAACTTCGCGAGCCATTGATGACCGATCCATCCGACCCGCGCACAGGTACGGAGACGCCAAACGAGACCGTGATCGTTTTGTTCAATGCTTGCTGTGGTGCGGCTGCCGCCTCCGATACCGTCAAAACGGCGCAGAATGAAAGGGCGACGACGTATGGTCCGGTCCATTCCTTGCGCACTTTTGCCTCCGATTCCCAATTCCATGCTTCACAAAGCAACATTCGATCATAGATCATTGCAGCGGACCAGAACATGCAGGGTCTGCCTGCAAGGATGAACGTTCAAACATGCCGACACTGATCGCAGGTATCGTCGCCGTCGCGCTGCTCTATGCAGCGTTGAACATCATCAAGGGCGCCGATCCGAAATGGCTGGCGAAGATCATTCGCGGCGGCGGTGGCGTGGTGACGCTTGCTGCTGCGGTTTTCATCGGCATCAGGGGTGAACTGGCCGTCGCGATTCCGCTCGGAGTTTTCGGCGCAGGACTGCTCGGCTGGTCGCCGTTCGGCGCACAGCTTGGCTCTGCCTGGGGCAATTACGGCCCCGGTGCGTGGAAATCAAAGGGGCAGAAGTCCCAGGTACGGTCCCAGTTTATAGAGATGACGCTGGACCATGACACCGGGGCGCTTGACGGCCTTATCACCACCGGTCCCGAAGCGGGGCGTGTACTCAACGAATTCACGCTCGACGAACTGGTAGCTCTCGCGCGGGGTTTCGACGCGGAGAGCTGGGCCCTTCTTGAAAGCTATCTGGATCGCCGGTTTCCCGCCTGGCGTGAGCACGCGCAGGGCGAGCGGGCAAGCGGGGGTGGAGGCGAGAACAGCCGCGCGACGGCGACCGGAAAAATGACGGCGGAGGAGGCCTATCAGATCCTTGGCCTGAAGCCGGGAGCGGGGCGCGATGACATCAGCCGGGCGCACCGTGGTCTCATGAAGAAACTTCATCCCGACCAGGGGGGCTCGACGTATCTCGCTGCCCGCGTGAACGAGGCCAAGGACGTTCTTCTTCGCAATCATCGCTGACTCCAGCACGCAACATTACGCCACGCCGCGAGGCAGCCGTTCCCTCTGTATTGAATGCCCCCGTGGCAGCCCGCTGTTTGCCAGCGTGATCATCACCACTATTAAGATTTTAGAGACCAAACCTTGAAAAATGGTTGTCGCGGGGAAGAGAGCGCAAAAAGATACCGGCCAAGAAACTTACTAAGAAAAAAGCCCGCGGCAGATGCGCGGGCTTTTTTCGATCCGGATAGTTCGATCCGGGATCAATTCCGGATGGCGATGCAGGAAATATCGGAACGTTTCAATGTGCGGCATGCGGCTTCGGCAGAGTCCTGATTGAGGCCTGCGAAGCGCGCGCGATAAAGCGTCTTGTTGCCCTTCGACACGGTTTCAGTGAACGAGTCCGCCTCGCCGAGCAGGCGGCCGGCACTACCACGCGCCGCATTGAGACGCTGGCGGGCTTCGCTTTCGGTTTCGAGCGCGCCGACCTGAATGATCCAGCCGGAGCGAGCGACAGCTTTGATCGCGCCATTCTGCTGGATGGTCTGGGTCGCCTGAGCAGGGGCGAGTGCGGCCTCGCGAACGGGCTGCGGAGCAGGCGGTGTCTTGAGAGCGAAAGCCTGAGCGCCAAGCGTGCTTGGCGGTGCGCCGCGCGGGTTAGGATCGGCATAGGCCATCGTCTGAGCATGAGGCGTCGACGACGAGGACTCAGGAACGGCACCGATAATGCCCTGTCCGATGCCGTTGCTGGTGTTCGGCTGAGCCGGAAGCGGCGCGGGGAAATCGCGCGTCTGCGCGCTGGCCACCACTGGCCAAGGTTCGGATCGCGGCTCGGAACGCTGTTCGGCGCGGCGGTCAATGGAGCGTGCTTCAACCGGAGGCAATTCAGCCTTGGCGACGACCGCGCGGGATGTTTCGGCGGCATCAGCCTTACGCGGCGCAGGGATGGCGCTGGTAGCGACCGGAGCCGGGGCGGCGGACGCCACCTTGGACTGTCCGAGACGCACTTGAACGGTCTTCACTTTCACCGGCGTCATCGGTTCAGCCGATCCGGGGATGCTGGCGAATGACTGCGTAGAGATGACACCGCTGGTGAGCGGCGCCGGAGCGGGCTTGTCCTGCGCTTGAATCTCCGGCGTGATCTTGATCGGAGCCGACGCGCGGGCGGTGGGAAGCGGAACAGGCTCGGAAACCGTGGATGCAACCTTGATCGCGCCTTGCGACTGCACCATCGGCGTCGGGCGACCGGCTTTCACTTCGACCTTATCGTCGTCATCGTCATTAGCGGCACTCGCAACCTGGACTTCGCCGCCACGCTCCGTAATCGCTGCAACAGTGCGGCGGGTCGAGGCTTCGTCGAGATGTTCAGCAAGTAGATTGCGCATGATGGCGTCGCGCGAACCGCCGCTGCGTCCGCCCAGCACAACGCCGACGATATAGCGGTTTCCGCGCTTCATCGACGTGACGAGATTAAATCCCGACGCGCGCGTGTAGCCGGTCTTGATGCCGTCCACGCCTTCGACGCGGCCGAGCAGCTTGTTGTGGTTGCGGATCGAACGGCCTTTGTAGTTGAACGCTTCGGTCGCAAAATAGCGGTAGTGCTTCGGAAAGCGATCCTGAATGGCGCGGCCGAGAGTCGCTTGATCGCGCGCGGTGGTGACCTGCTCATCGTCCGGAAGACCGGAAGCGTTCTTGTAAACGGTCTTGCTCATGCCGAGCGAGCGCGCCTTGCGCGTCATCGCCTTGGCGAAATCGTCTTCATCGCCCGCAATCGCTTCGGCGATCACGACCGCTGCGTCGTTCGCCGACCGGGTGACGAGGCCCTTGATGGCGTCCTCGACGCGGAGCGTCTGGCCCGGCCGCAGCCCGAGTTTGGTCGGAGCCTGCTGCGAGGCATGGGCCGAAACATCCATCTGCGAGTCGAGCTTGAGCTTGCCGCTCTCGAGCCGCTCGAACAGCATGTAGAGTGTCATGATCTTGGTGAGGGAGGCCGGGTGGCGCAGGCTGTCGGCGTTGTTAGCCTGGAGCGTGCCGCCGGAATTGGCATCGACGATGATGGACGAAAAAGCCGGGCTGTAGCTTGATACGGCGTGATGGTGAGAGCGATGCCGGTGGCGACGACGGGCATCGGCGGTATCGACTGTGAAAGCTACGGCCACTGAGAGGGTGGCAACGCCGAGAAGGCAGAGACGGAGCGCGCGCGTAGACGCCGAAGACTTGACACCAACCATGTATTTCCCCGTCCGATTCCCAAGTTTATTCGCCTCGTTCTGAGGCCAAATTTGGTCCGGCCACGGCTAATCGTTCTGAGCCGGGTCGTCCGTGCGAAGCCAACGATTCCGGGGCCGCCGGAGGATAATGCGATATCCAACTAAAGCCTTGAAGAAACGATGGTTTTTCGGTGTCGTGCAAAAAACGCGAACGCCGAGGGACTTAAATTAGGTCGGGACCGTTTCCAAAGGGTTAAGCAAGGGTTTCTCGGGTGCCCAGGAATTATGCTGATTTTTAAGACATTTGTGCGACGCAGCAGATTCTTGACATTTATTGTGCAACGCAGTAATCATAAGCCTGGTTAGGGAGCCGGGTTCTTCCCGGCATGTCAGTCAACAGTCTGGGAAAAGGATCCTTGTAATGGTTAAGGTTGAAGAGTTTCAGCAGTACGGCAAAGAGCAGTTCGACGCGGCGGTTGCTTCCGCCAATCAGTTCTCGGCCGGCGTGCAGTCGATCGCGACTGCGTATGGCGAGTTCGCCAAGAAGTCGTTCGAAGACACCAAGTCTTACGTCGAGAAGCTGTCGGGTGTGAAGTCGGTCGAGAAGGCCGTTGAGCTCCAGACGGAATTCGCGAAGACCTCGTATGAGACATTCGTCTCCGAGTCGAAGAAGATCGGCGAGCTCTACACCGATCTCGCCAAGCAGGCTTTCAAGCCTTACGAGTCGCTGGTTTCGAAGTTCACGCCCGGCGCGTAATAAATTTATTCTAAGCCTCCAATGAAAAAGCCCGGCCTCACGGCCGGGCTTTTTTATTATGGCGTTTGTTAAGTAGCGACTTACGTCGACAACTTACTTGGTGATGCGCAGTTTCGACAGGGCGCTACCGATCGAGCTGAACGCCGTGTTGATGCCGCTGGCACTGGTGGTTGCAAAGAAGTTGCTGCTGCTGCTTGCGCAGTACGACATGACGTTGGACGTAGCGCCGCCGTCGGTGTTCACCTGGATCGTATAGATCGTGATGCCTGCGGCCTTAGCGTTGTCGCAGAGCAGTTTCTGACGGGCGTCGATTGCAGAAGCGCTCGTGCTGAAGCGGTTCTGGGTATTGTCACCGTCGGACAGCAGGATCACAGCCTTCGTATATTTGTAGGTCGAGTCTTCGGCCGGAGCGTTGAGCGGATTCTGCTGTAGCAGTGACAGCCAGCCCCACGCCATGCCGATGGCCTGGTTGGTGTTACCGTTGGGGACCATTTCGTCGACCTTGGCCTTCAGCGCAGTCCAATCATAGGTCAGCGGCAGCATCGCCGCCGGGCAGTCCGGATAATTCTCGGCCGGGAACTGCGTGGCGCGTTGCGCGGCAGTTGGCGTGCCTGCAAGGCTGTATGGTGCCGTGCTCAACACGTCGTAGCCTGGAGTCGGAGTATTATCACGGTCGGAAACGCAACCGGTCCAGCCCACTTTGGTGGTCGCAACCCATGAGTTACCACCAGCGCTGGTGCAGTCGGTTTGCGGCATAAATCCAAGAAAGCTTGAGCTATAACGGCTGGTGTAGTTGCACTGGCCAACATCCCAGCGCAGCCAGTTCGTGTTGGCGTTGGCAACGCCAATATTCACGTCCTTGGCGAAAGGAATGATCGACACATAAACGTCGCCATCGGTTTTCGCTGCCGCCTTCAACTGATCCAGCAGGCTTTTAGCCGCCGTCTTCAGCGCGGTCATCTTGCCGGAGCGGGCCATCGATCCGGTGTTGTCGAGCGCCAGAGCCACGCGCAGCTTGGTCGTTCCCCAAACCGTGGTCGAACTCGAGCCGAAATCCATGGTCGGGTATCCGACGACCTTCATGAAGGCAGTCTTCACGGTGCCCGTCGAGTTCATCACAATCTTCGAACCATCGCTGGAACTGTTCGTGTAGGTTGCGGTGATGTTCAGGTTCGACACCTCGGGATGATTATAGAGGGCGCCGAAGTAATCCTGCGCCTTCTTGTTAATGTCCGAGGCGGAGAGGCCGACCACATCCTTGGACAGCATCAGCGCAGTGGAATCGAGCGCTGCCTGCATGGCCGTTCGGGCGTTGTTGGCGCGGGTGTAGTCGATTGCCGACCCGACAAAGCCGATGATCGGGACGATCGCGATGGCAAACATGACCGCGACGTTTCCGCCCTTTGCGGATTTGAACGCGGCGACCGAGGTGCCCAGCTTTCCGAGGATCGAGTTAGTCTTCATGACATCACCAAAAATATGAGTTCTGCGACGTGGAATAGGCCGCAGGCGTGAAGAGGTAGTAAAATGCGGCAACGAATAATGGGTGCACCGGAAGCAAAGCGCCTGTAGCGGGTCCCATTGCGGATTTATCGTGAAGCCACGGTTGACCGGTTCGCTCAAATTTTAACAATTCTTCGACTGTTCCGGCGGCGGTCTGCGCGAAGGAACGTCTGTGAATTGGCTCGAAGGTCATGGCGGTCATCCAAATGGCCTGTAACCACACGGATAAACCGATGCGATGAAAAGGCGGTAAAGGTTGCCGCTAAACTACGTAAAATACCCCGTTAAATGGCTGTTTCAGGCCATTCATCGCGACTTATCGTCAATGCGGGCTGAACGGCGAATGGCGAAAGGAACGGAAATTCCGCAGTTTCCGGTTTACCAATGGCCGCCTCGAACGTGCCGCACCGTACGGTCGGAGGGAGCAAGTGCCTGCTTGCGGGCAGGGCCGTGGCGACCCATATTATTCATGCGTTCCGGCGGGTATTCCGGTGCCGAAAGAACGCTTTTTCCGGGGAATTTGACTCTCAAGCCATGCTGAACGTGCCTTTACACTTGAATCCCATCGCTGCACTGACGGTGCCAGGCCTCTCAACGTCCGGCGCTCCCTTGCGAATGAGCAAGGATGGTGACGGCAACAATAGCGGGCGGGGCGGGCCGGGCACCTCGGTCATCACCAAGGTCAAGGCAAAAACCAAACGGCCGAACCTCTATCGGGTGCTGATCCTGAATGACGACTACACGCCGATGGAATTCGTCGTCCACGTTCTAGAGAAGTTCTTTAACAAGGACGTTGAAGCAGCCACCACGATCATGTTGCATGTCCATCATCACGGCATCGGCGAGTGTGGCGTTTTTACATACGAAATCGCTGAAACCAAAGTGACGCAGGTGATGGACTTTGCACGAAAACATCAGCATCCTTTGCAATGCGTGATGGAAAAGAAGTAGCCTTTGAGTCGACCGGGTATTCCGGACAGGACGTGAGGACCATAGATAGATTGTAGAGCTTGCGGGAACCGACAAAGCCGGAATGATCAGCCGGTCCGCCGACAAAACGATCGAACAGAGTGGCGGGGGCCATAAGGGACGCGAATGCCGACTTTCTCTCAGAGCCTTGAACAATCCCTGCACCGCGCGCTGGCCATCGCAAACGAGCGGCACCATCAATATGCGACGCTCGAGCATCTGCTGCTGTCGCTGATCGATGACTCCGACGCCGCTGCCGTGATGCGTGCCTGCAGCGTCGATCTCGACAAGCTGCGCACCAGCCTCGTCAACTATCTCGAAACCGAATTTGAAAATCTGGTTGCGGAGGGCGCGGACGACGCGAAGCCGACAGCCGGATTCCAGCGCGTCGTGCAGCGCGCAGTGATTCACGTGCAGTCATCCGGCCGTGAGGAAGTCACCGGCGCGAACGTGCTGATCGCGATCTTCGCAGAGCGCGAAAGTCATGCGGCGTATTTCCTGCAGGAGCAGGACATGACCCGCTACGACGCGGTCAACTACATCAGCCACGGCATCGCGAAGCGTCCCGGTGTGTCCGAGGCGCGTCCCGTGCGCGGTGTCGATGAAGAAGCCGACGCCAAAGGCAATGAGGATACGAAGAAGAAGGGCGAGGCGCTCGATACCTATTGCATCAACCTGAACAAGAAGGCGCGGGACGGAAAGATCGATCCCGTCATCGGCCGCAATGCCGAGATCAGCCGCGCCATTCAGGTTCTGTGCCGCCGCCAGAAGAACAATCCGCTGTTCGTCGGTGAAGCCGGTGTCGGCAAAACTGCGATTGCGGAAGGTCTCGCCAAGCGCATCGTCGATAGCGATGTGCCGGAAGTGTTGTCGGCTGCCACTGTGTTCTCGTTGGACATGGGTACGCTGCTCGCGGGCACGCGGTATCGCGGCGACTTCGAGGAGCGGCTGAAGCAGGTCATCAAGGAACTGGAAGCGCATCCGAATGCGATCCTGTTCATCGATGAAATTCACACTGTGATCGGCGCGGGGGCAACCTCCGGCGGCGCGATGGATGCGTCGAACCTGCTGAAGCCTGCACTGGCTTCAGGCGGCATCCGCTGCATGGGCTCGACGACTTACAAGGAATATCGCCAGCACTTCGAAAAGGATCGCGCGCTGGTGCGCCGGTTCCAGAAGATCGACGTCAACGAACCGTCGGTCGAGGATGCCATCGGCATCCTGAAGGGCCTCAAGCCGTATTTCGAGGACTATCACAAGCTGAAATACACCAACGACGCCATCGAGGCGGCGGTGAATCTTTCGGCACGCTACATCCATGACCGCAAGCTGCCGGACAAAGCCATCGACGTGATCGACGAGTCGGGCGCGGCGCAGATGCTTGTGCCGGAGAACAAGCGCAAGAAGACCATCGGCATCAAAGAAATCGAAACGACCATCGCGACGATGGCTCGGATTCCGCCGAAGTCCGTCTCCAAGGACGACGCCGAGGTGCTCAAGCATCTCGAGACGACCTTGAAGCGCACTGTGTTTGGTCAGGACAAGGCTATCGAAGCGCTCGCCGCGTCGATCAAGCTCGCGCGTGCGGGCTTGCGCGAACCGGAGAAGCCCATTGGCTCTTATCTGTTCTCGGGTCCGACCGGCGTTGGCAAGACCGAAGTGGCTAAGCAACTCGCCGCATCGCTTGGCGTCGAGTTGATCCGGTTCGACATGTCGGAGTACATGGAGCGGCATACGGTGTCGCGCCTGATCGGCGCGCCTCCGGGCTATGTCGGCTTCGATCAGGGCGGACTGCTGACCGATGGTGTGGACCAGCATCCGCATTGCGTGGTGCTGCTCGACGAAATCGAGAAGGCGCATCCGGATCTTTACAATGTGCTGCTGCAGATCATGGATCACGGCAAGCTGACCGATCACAACGGCAAGGCGGTCAATTTCCGCAACGTCATTCTGATCATGACGACCAATGCCGGCGCGGCAGATATGGCGCGAGCCGCGTTCGGTTTCACGCGCAGCAAGCGGGAAGGCGACGATCACGAGGCGATCAACCGGCAGTTCGCGCCGGAATTCCGCAACCGTCTCGATGCGATTGTGTCGTTCGCGCATCTCAACACCGATGTCATCGGCATGGTGGTCGAGAAGTTCGTGCTTCAGCTCGAAGCGCAGCTTGCCGACCGCGACGTGACTATCGAACTGTCCGAGCCTGCGAAGGCCTGGCTGATCGAGCACGGCTATGACGAGCAGATGGGCGCGCGGCCGATGGCCCGCATCATTCAGGAGCACGTCAAGAAGCCGCTGGCCGACGAAGTTCTGTTCGGCAAGCTCAAGGGCGGCGGCCACGTTCGTGTCGTTCTGGTGAAGGACGAGTTGGACGCGGACAAAATCGGCTTTGAATATGTCGAAGGCCCGGTCACGCCGAAGCCTGAAAAGCTGCCCGGCTCACGCAAGCGCGCCGCGCCACGCAAGCCGAAAGGCGATGGCTCGAAAGGCCCCGCGAAACCGCTCGCAAAGGTCTGAGTGGCACATAACCAAAACTAAAAACCCGGCGATCATATCGCCGGGTTTTTGATTGGGGCGTTGCCTTAAGGTGTCAGCCGTTTCAACGCGGAGTTGATCGCGGAAAACTTCTCGACAATTATTTTCGACGCATGCTGCGCAGTGACCACGGCCACAAAACAGACAATGACCGCCGTGATTACCGATTGTGTGGTCAGAACTACAAACAGCGGCTTGAGGATCGCGCCAATCACCCGCCGGGCAATGCCGGGTCGCTTTGGCGCATATATTTTGAGATGAAAACAATCGTCTGGAGGAGAGGCGAGCTCATCCGCAGTGCCAATGTCGCGTAATTCCTCAAGCGTGATATTTGGCATCACGTTCGTGTTCCGCAGCGTATTTTCGTCGAATGCAACCAACGCACTTAGTCCAATGAATTAAATATTTGCTAACCCTACGCTTGGCGCCCAGTGAGGGCCATGACGAACGCCGGAAAGGCGTTGTTAAGGTAAACGGGCTCGGCAAATCGATGAGGATATGCGGAAGTTTGTTCGACCTGTGCATGAGATGATGGGTCTAACAAAAAGCGATTTAAACATTTTTTCAATGCAACGCGCGAGTTCATTCACAGGCACATGAAGCGAGCAGGTTTGATCAAGCCGCTGGCCTTTGTCGTGATCGCCGGACTGGTGGCGATCACGCATGCCGTGCGCGCCGACGAGCCGGATCTACCAATTACACCGCCAGCTCAATCGGAGATCGCGCCCAAACCCGAAGCAGAAGGACCGCCAGCACCTCCGGTGTCGAAAGACACGAATGCCCGCGAGGCGATGTGCCTCATGATCGAGTCCGCTGCATCCGCGCACGGTCTGCCGCTGGAATTTTTCGCGCGCGTGATCTGGCAGGAGAGCCGCTTTCAGCCCGACGCAGTTGGGCCGGTGACGCGCAGCGGCCAGCGCGCGCAGGGCGTGGCGCAGTTCATGCCCGGCACCGCGAGCGAGCGCCGTCTGCTCGATCCCTTCGATCCGGTGCAGGCATTGCCGAAGTCGGCAGAATTTCTGGCAGAGCTGCGCGATCAATTCGGCAATCTCGGCCTTGCTGCGGCGGCATACAATGCCGGTCCGCGTCGCGTGCAGGAATGGATCGCGGGCACGGGCTACATGCCGTCCGAGACGCGCAACTACGTGTCTGCGATCACGGGAATGACGGTCGAAGAGTGGGCCGCCGCGGGTAAGGGCGGCAAGATGAGGCCAACAACACCACCTGCTGGATGCCGCGAATTGATGGCGCTGCTGCAGCGCGCGCCGAACCCATTCATCGCCGGGCTCGAGCAGCGCGTGAAGCTCGGCGCCGCGATGCCGTGGGGCATTCAGCTTGCGGCCGGGTTTTCACGTGATCGTGCGCTTGCGTCCTACGCGCGCTCCATGAAGCGTCTCAGCAGCGTGATTGGCGATCGCGACCCAAGCCTTTTGAGTTCGATTTTCCGCAGCCGTGGCACGCGCACGTTCTATCAAGTGCGGATCGGAGCGGACACGCGCGCGGCGGCCAATGATCTCTGCGACAAGATCAAACGGGCGGGGCAGGCGTGCATCGTTTTGAAGAACGCGAAAGGGAGCGGCTGATCCGCTGTTCCAGCTCTATACGAGAATCTGGCGCGAAGGTTAACGCCGAAGTTTTTCAGATGTTGTGAGAAACCCTTATATTGCAGACATATCTTGAATCGACCGAGAGCCGGCTTATGCTCAATAAAATGCTAACGCAGTCGGGAGCATTTCACATTAATTTTTGTGAAACCGTTTTCCAATGATCTGGTTCCTGGCCGCGAAAAACCAATGCGCGGTATTTGTGCCGGGGGACTGTCGTGCTGACTTTTGGAATTATCGGTCTTGCATTTATGGGTCTGTGCATCTTCGGATCGTTTACGTCTTCGGTTCGAGAGCCGTCGATCTGAGCTATCCGTGCGATAGGGCTGTGACGGCTCGTGCTGGTTGAGCCGTCGCGTTTCCGCGCCGCAGCCGCGCAAAATTGTCAGGCTTAAAGTCTTGACGGCGGGAGCTTCCTCCCGCGTGATGAATTGAAATCGATTCATCCGGTGTTTTCTTGTCGCTTCCTCCATCCGACTCTCCTCCGATCAACGGCTCATCGTCCGGCTTCCTGCGCGGCGCGCGGGCTGTGCTGTCGTCGATCCTCGGTATGGTTCTGTTCTTCACCTTTATCGGTGTCGGCGCGCTGACTCATGACGCTGGCTTCACATTGGGGTGGACCATCGCCAGCACAGTCTTGGTATGGGCTGCGCCCGCGCAGATCATCCTGGTCGCCACGTCACATGCGGGCGCAACTCTTCTGGAATCGGCGTTGGCGGTGACGATCAGCGCGGTGCGCCTTCTGCCGATGGTTGTCGCGATCCTGCCGATGCTGCGCATGCCGGATACCAAAATGCGCCAGCTTGTTCTGCCCGCTCATATGATCGCGGTGACTGCATGGGTTGAAAGCGTGCGCCTGCTTCCAGATGTGCCGCGCGAGCAGCGTATCGGTTTCGTCAACGGCCTCGGCTGCGGATTGATCGGAATAAGCTGTATCGCCGCGTCGATCGGGTTCGGCCTCGCGGCCAGTCTGCCGCCGTTGCTGGCCGCCGCAATTCTCGCGCTAACTCCGCTCGTGTTTCTTTATTCGACCGCGCGGAATGCGCGCCACCTCGTGGACAAACTCGCGCTCGCATTGGGGCTGGCGCTTTATCCGCTGATATCGCTGCTCAATACCGGCGTTGACATGCTCATTTCCGGAGTTGTCGCAGGCACGCTCGCCTATGCAGCGCATCGGTGGAGGAAGCGCGCATGACGGAATTGCTCGGCGATGGGCGCGCCATTGCGCTTCTTTTGGTGGCGGGATTTCTCTCGAACGAAATCTGGCGCGCCGTCGGCGTGGTGATCGGCGGCAAGATCGATGAGGACGCCGAGATCCTGATCTGGGTGAGGGCGGTGGCTTCGGCGATCCTCGCGGGCGTCATCGCGCAAATTCTCATTTCGCCACCGGGCGTACTGGCCACGGTCCCTGGCGTCGTGCGCTATGGCGCGGCAGCATTCGGCTTTGCGGTGTTCCTGTTGGCGCGGCGATCCGTATTGGCCGGCGTTCTCGCGGGCGAAATCGTCATCATCGCCGGCAAATGGTGGCTGGGTTAGCCCGCCAGCGCCGCGATCAGCCGCGTGGCGTGATCTTCCAGCACCTTGATGTCTTCCTTGCGGGTTGCAGGCGGTAGCAGCGATACGCCATCGACGCGCGGCATGATGTGCACGTGCAGATGAAACACCACCTGACCGCCGGCCTGTTCGCTGAATTGCTGAAGAGTGATGCCGTCGGCCTTGAACGCGGTCTTCGCTGCGACCGCGATTTTCTTCGCGGTGCGGATCACATGCGCGAAGCTGTCGGGATCGATGTCCAGAATGTTGCGGGCCGGAGCTTTCGGGATGACGAGCGTATGGCCCGGCGAGCGCGGCATGATGTCGAGGAACGCGAACGTATGTTCGTCCTCATACACCTTCTGACAGGGCAACTCGCCGCGCAGGATTTTTGCAAAGATATTGTTGTTATCGTAAGCGGTCATGGGTTGTCCTGAAATTGAACGCCCGACAATCGCCGCGATGGACTGCGCGGTCAAGCCGGGTTGTTGTCTTTAGGACTCTGCGTCGCGTTCCGATTGGCCGTTTGCGATTTCGTCGATCCGGTCCGCGAGATCGGCCAGATCGCGATGCAGGCGTTCCAGCGCAAAGCCGAGGCCAAACACGCGGCCTGCCTCGTCGAAATCGAGCGCGCGCGTAATGCCGGTCTCACGCAGTTGGTGGAACGTATTGGTGAAGGCGAGACGCGACGCCGCCACGTCCTCGCGCGGAACGGCGGTTGCGTCTCTGAGCGCCACTGCGCAGCGGCCACTGAGCGAGGCTTCGGCGCGAAGAAGTCCTGCCGCAGACGGCGCGAGGCCAGCGGTGATCGAGGCGGGGAGGGCTTCGCGCAGCGCGCTGCCGATCTGAACAAGATCGTTCCGGATGCGCCACAGCGTGCGCGGGATCGACGGCGGAATGGCATGGTCGGCGAGGTGCGATGCGCGCTCGCGGTCCGCATCCTTCATCGCCTGTTCGACCGCGGTCAGCGCCTGCCGCAGCGCCGGATGTTCCTTGGATGGGATCAACGCCTCGCCGCGCTCCAGTGCGTCCGCTTCAGATAACAGCAGCCGTTGGGTGAGTTCGAGCACCTTCACCGAGCGGCCCACCACGAGCGCATGGGAACGCGCAGGGAAAATCAGCACCGTTGCCAGCACCGCAATAAAGCCGCCGAGCGCGATTTCGATAATGCGGTCGATCACGAAAATTTCGACTGGCACATTAGTGGGCTCGGTCAACAGCATGATCGCCGCCGTGACAGGCGCCACGCGGAGCTGCGGACGAATGGCCGCCGCCATCACCGCAATGCTTGTGACGATCACGAGAGCGATGGCGATTTCGACCGGCGTATGGGGATGAAAGGCCAGTGCCGCGCCGCCGAGCAGCGCGCCCGCGAGCGTCCCGATCATTCGCTCCGTCGCGGCACCGAGCGTGCTGCCGATCGATCCCTGCATCACGATCAGGACTGTGAAGATCGCCCAGTAACCCTGCTGCAGGCCGAGATATTTATACGCCACAAAGGCCGCTAGCGCCGCCACCGTGACGCGGATGGTCTGCCGCAGTTCCGGCTGCCGGCGCGTGAACGTCTCGCGAACTCGGTGTGCGATTGAAGGCAAGAAACTTTCTCGTTGTTGTCATCGCCGGGCTTGTCCCGGCGATCCAGATCAATTGAGCATCGTGCTTCGTCATCGGGATGCCCGGGACAAGCCCGGGCATGACAACTTTGATGAAGATGCTTTTGCTTTTAGTCCATCGCGATTAGTCGCTCGTGTCAATCTTCCGGAACGGTCCGGCTTCGGTCAGTTCACGCACGGCGTCCTGCACATACATACGTTCGTGCTTGAGATAGTCGCGCACCGCCCGGCGCAATGACGGATCGGCGATATAATGCGCGGAGTAGGTGGTTTGCGGCAGGTAGCCGCGCGCGATCTTGTGTTCGCCCTGCGCTCCGGCCTCAACACGCTTCAGTCCGCGCTGGATCGCAAAATCGATGGCCTGATAATAGCAGACCTCAAAATGCAGAAACGGATGTTGCTCGATGGCGCCCCAGTGACGACCGAACAGCGTGTCCGATCCGATGAAGTTGATCGCGCCTGCGACCCATTGGCCTTCACGTTTTGCCATAACAAGAAGAACATCATCCGGCATGGTATCGCCGATCTGCGTATAGAAGTCGCGCGTGAGGTAGGGCCGGCCCCACTTGCGAAAACCGGTTTCCATGTAGAACGCGAAGAAGGCGTCCCATGCCTCTGGCGTGATGTCGTTTCCGGTCAAGCGGTGGATGCTGATGCCATTGGCCAGCGCATCGCGGCGCTCGCGGCGAATCGCCTTGCGATGGCGTGAGGCGAGTGTGGCAAGAAAATCCTCGAACGTAGCGTAGCCGTCGTTGCGCCAGTGAAATTGCTGGTCGGTCCGCTTCAGAAATCCGTTTTCGGCAAGGAGCTTCCAGTCATCTTCGGGCGCGAACGTCACATGCACCGATGACGCTTTGGTGGCTCCGCAGAGCGCGATCAATCCCGACGCAAGTTTTTCGCGCACGCGCGCGGCATCTGGTCCGTCGCGCACCAGCAGCCGTGGCCCGGTGGCGGGTGTGAAGGGAACGCTAGCCTGCAGTTTTGGATAATAGCTGCCGCCTGCGCGCTCGAAAGCATCGGCCCAGCTATGGTCGAACACGTATTCGCCCTGCGAATGGTTCTTCAGGTAGCACGCCACGACACCGACGACGCGGCCATCGATTCGTGCCACCAGATGACGTGCGGCCCATCCCGTTCGCGCGACCGCCGATTTCGACATTTCGAGCGCGGACAGAAACGCATGCGACACGAACGGGTTGTAGCCGCCTGATGCATTGGCGCATGCGTTCCAGTCGTCAGCCGTGATCTGGCTGATCGAGGAAACCGCTTCCAGGGTGATTTCGCTGGGGTCCGTCAAAGGCCTGGTGGTTTGAAGAAATGTAAGTCCCGACAGCACTATAGATCGGCTTTTGGGCCGGTAACTTCAAGTCCGCGGTATCGCTTACGGAATGAAACCCTCGAAGGTCATCTGGTCGGCATAGCGCGCGGTCCGCTCTCGCTGTTCCGGCGTCCGCACCGTCCAAGTGATCAGCGCACAGCCGAACACATTGCGCGCAATCCACGGCGGGGGCGCGGGCAGATCGTCTACGCGATAGCTGACGAAGTGCGGCTGCGTGCGGAAAGCATGGCGCAGGCCGGTCATGTCGCGAATGGTCTCGGGCGACAGGTTTGCCCATTCGCCGTCGGTGTAATGCCGTTCCGCGACGATGCCGCGTGTCCGGTCTGGCATTAGGTCGCGGACCGCCGTGACCTGATCCGGATCGAACGACATCGTCGCCGCAGGCCCGGTGTAGGACGCCAGCACTTCGGCCATCCGTGAAACGAGCCTCCGGTCGCCATCGAAAAGACTTTTGATTTCGAGGACCATCGGCACGCGCCCCGCAACGCGCGCGCAGAGATCGCCGAGTGTCATCATGCGGTCGGACGTATGCTTGAAGCCAACCTGCTTGAGCTGGGCTGCGGTTAGCGAGCGCAGCACGCCGTCGCCCTGGGTGAGGCGGCCCAGCTCGAAGTCATGGTGCACCATCGCCTCGCCATCAGCGGTGAGTTGCAGATCGACCTCAATGGCGAAATTGGCCGACACCGCGGCATCGACGGCCGACGGTGTATTCTCGATGATGCCTTGCACGCGATCGTGCAGGCCGCGATGCGCGATGGGCCTTGCCGTCAGCCAATCGGGAGCGCGTGACATAAGTTTATGAAACCTCGAAAATGCCTTCAACTTCCACGGCTGCGTCGGAGGGAAGAGCCGAGACGCCGACCGTGGTGCGCGCATGACGGCCCTTATCGCCGAAGGCGGCGACCATTAGGTCGGATGCGCCGTTCAGCACTTTCGGTCCATCGAGGAAATCCGGCGTCGCATTGACGAAACCGCCGAGACGCACAACGCGCGTCACCTTGTCGAGATCGCCAAGCGCCATTTTCACCTGCGCCAGCAGGTTGATCGCACAGCCTTTGGCAGCAGCGACACCTTGCTCGAGCGTCACGCCTGCACCGAGCTTGCCTTTTGCGATCAGCTTGCCTTCCGGCGAATTGCAGACCTGACCGGAGACGAACAGCAGGTTTCCCGAGCGAACGAAGCCGACGTAGTTCGCCACCGGCGGATTGGGCTCATGCAGTGTGATGCCCAATTCGTTCAGCTTCTGCTCGACCGTTCCCGCCATGTCTGTCCCCGATTGTTTTTGGATTAATTGCCCGTCATGTCACCGGCAACGGATGCCGATTTAACCAAGCGCGCCATATTTCGCCCATCGTGCTGGCACATGCAAGCGCACGCGCGATGCGGTTTTTGCCTTTTATTTCGGGCGATTTTGCGAATCTGCCCCCGTTGCGGCGCAATGTGTCGGTTATTATTCTTTGATTCTCTGACAAGGAGACGCCATGCGTCGCGCACGCCGGAATTCAGGTCTTCGTTTGCTCGCCATATCGTCTTTGGTGCCAGCTTCGTTTTTGGCATATAGCGGCGCGCAGGCCGCACCGGGTGTTTCGTTTCTTTCGCATCAGGCGGTATACGAACTCAGCCTGAAGACGTCGCGCGGCAACGCCAACGTCAATAGCGCGCGGGGTCGCATTCTTTACAACTTCGCCGGCAGCGCATGCGAGGGATACACCACTGATTTCCGTCAGGTGTCGCAACTCGACACCGGCGAGGACAAGGTCACCGTCAGCGACCTTCGCTCGACAAGCTGGGAAGACGCGCAGGGCAAGAGCTATCGTTTCAAGATCGAAACCCGCATGAACGATACGGAAGCCAGCGCGGTGGACGGCATCGCCGAGCGCGAGGGCACATCCATCAAGGTCAAGCTCAAGCAGCCCAAGGCAAAGACCTTCACCATCGATAATGCCGTATTCCCAACTGAGCAGGTTAAGCTGATCATCGAAGCCGCCCGTGAAGGCAAGTCGGTACTGGAACTGACGGTCTATGACGGATCGGACGACGGCGAGAAAGTTTACAACACGCTGACCGTGATCGGTCAGCCGATTCCCGGCACCAAGACACCGGCCAAGCCGGATGCCGCCACGGCTAACGACAACTTCAAATCGCTGACGCGATGGCCGGTCACGGTGAGCTATTACGACCGCACAGGGCAGCCGTCGAAATCCGGCGAGCAGACACCGGTCTATGCGATGTCGTTCGAGCTTTATGAGGATGGCGTCTCGCGGCAGTTGGTGCTGGACTACAACGATTTCGTCATCGCAGGTGCGATGGGCAAGATCGACGTGAAAGAGACCAAGCCTTGTAAGTGAGGCGAGCGGTCACTCCGCTTTCGCCGGACCGTCGTAAGCAATCCCGCGCATTACGGCGGCGTTGCCGAACTTCTTCCGCACATCGTCCATCGCGCGTTCGGCGTGAGCGGAGCGGGTACCCAGCAAATCCTGATCATCGGCTTCCGCACCAGGCTTCAGCGCGCTGACACCTGCGCCAATCAGCCGAAACGCAGTGCCGTCGATCTCGTGGGCCAGCATATCGCGCGCTGTTGAAAAAATGCGGTTCGCAAGCTGCGTCGGCACCTGCAAGGACTGCGAACGGGTGCGCTGCCGGAAATCAGCGGTCTTGAGTTTCAGCGTTATGGTGGACCCGGAGAGGTCGCCGCCCTTGAGGCGCGATGAGACTTTCTCGCACAGCCGCCACAGGATTTTTTCCAGTGTTGCGAAATCGCGCACATCGGTTTCCAGCGTGGTTTCATTCGAGATTGTCTTCGCACCGCGGTCCGGCACAACCTTGCGGTCGTCGATGCCCCGCGCCAGCCGCCATAGCCGCCGTCCTTCGGGGCCGAACTGCTTCATCAGGTCGTTTTCATCCGCGCGCTGGAGATCCCGTACGATCCGCAACCCGCGTTGCGAAAGTTTCTCCTGCGAGGCCGGGCCGACACCGTAGATGAAGCCGACGGGCTTCTCAGCCAGCATCTCGCGCGCCTGTTCCTGATCGAGCACAGCGAAGCCGCGCGGCTTGTCGAGGTCGGACGCGATCTTAGCCAGAAACTTGTTCACGGACAGGCCGACGGACACCGTGATGCCGATGTCGCGTTCGACTTGTGCCGCGAACCTTGCCAGCACCTTGGCGGGGATCATGCCGTGCAGCAGGGCCGTGCCGCTAAGATCGAGAAAGGCCTCGTCGATGGAGAGCGGCTCGACCAGCGGCGTCAGCGCCATCATCGCATGACGAACCTCGCGGCCGACGCGGACATATTTCGCCATGTCGGGGCGCACCACGGCGGCTGACGGACACAGCGCAAGCGCTTTGAACATAGGCATGGCCGAGCGCACGCCATAGGTGCGCGCGATGTAGCAGGCCGCCGAGACAACGCCGCGCTTGCCGCCGCCGATGATGACCGGCTTGTCCGCGATGTCGGGATTGTCGCGCTTCTCGACGGTGGCGTAGAACGCATCGCAATCGATATGCGCCAGCGTCAGCGATCCGAGCGAACGATGCCGGACCAGACGCGGCGAACCGCATTCCGCGCAGCGTAACGCCTTGGCTGCCGCGTCCGACAGGCAGTCGCGGCAAAATCCGGTCGAGGTCGCGGGTAAAGAGTCGCTCAATGCGTCACTCCCAACGCGGATCGAGAACCTCACGCGCATTTGCGATCGCCTCGGGCGTCAGTTGTGAGGCGTCGGCGAACGCTTTCACGGTGGCGTCGTCGCGGACGATGAAATCGAGAACGCCAGCGAGAAATTTCGGATCGGCCGCAGACGTCCGCAAGGTCTGTGGCCCGATACCGCTTTCGGTCAGGAACAGTCCTAACCTTTCGGGGTCGGAGGCGAGAAAGGAAAGCGCCTGAATCGCAACAAATTCAGCAACTTCCTGAGGGTTAATAGGGGCCTTTCTCATCGGTCTTGTTTGCCTTTCCGTAACTTATCGTCTCTATTTTGAATCATCATGCCCGAGTCATCACGGCGTGGCGAATTCAATGGTTTCATCACGTCCAAGGCATTTTGCGGGAATTGGAGGAGCAGGGTGGCCAAAACCGTCCTGATCGTGGAAGACAACGAGCTTAACATGAAGCTCTTCCGCGATCTGCTGGAAGCCCATGGTTATCAGACGGTTGGCACGCGCAATGGTGTGGAAGCACTCGAGCTTGCGCGCCAGCACCGGCCTGATCTCATTCTCATGGATATTCAGCTTCCCGAAGTCTCTGGTCTGGATGTCACACGCTGGATCAAGGCGGATGCCGACCTGCGCGCGATTCCCGTGGTCGCAGTGACTGCCTTTGCCATGAAGGGCGACGAGGAGCGCATCCGCGAAGGCGGCTGCGAGGCTTATTTGTCCAAACCTATTTCGGTTGGAAAGTTTATCGAGACCGTTCGCCGGTTCGTCGGTTAGGAGACAGTATGTCTGCGCGTGTGTTGGTCGTCGACGACGTTCTTGCCAACGTCAAGCTGCTCGAAGCGCGGCTGTCGGCGGAATATTTCGATGTTGTGACGGCGAACTGCGGTACGCAGGCGCTAGAAATCTGCGAACGCGCGGAATGCGACATTGTGCTGCTCGACGTCATGATGCCGGACATAGACGGTTTTGAGGTATGCCGCCGTCTCAAGTCCAATCCCAAAACCCATTTCATTCCCGTCATCATGGTGACGGCGCTCGACAGCCCGTCCGACCGCGTGCGCGGTCTCGATGCTGGGGCCGATGACTTCCTCACCAAGCCTGTATCCGATGTCATCATGATCGCACGCGTGCGTTCGCTGACGCGGCTCAAGATGATGACCGACGAATTACGCATGCGCGCGATCACGTCGATGGAAATCGGCGTCAATGCGCCGGAGCGCAATGCCGTGGCCGATGTCGGTAAAGGCGGTCGCGTGCTGCTGGTGGACGACCGTCCGTCGTCCTATGAGCGGCTGGCCCCTGTTCTGGCGACCGAACACACTGTCGATGTTGAGCCAAATCCGGCGGAAGCCGTGTTCCATGCGGCGGAAGGCAATTACGATCTGCTGATCGTCTCGCTCGGCCTCGAAAATTATGACGGTCTGCGGTTGTGCAGCCAGGCGCGCTCGCTAGAGCGCACGCGCAATGTGCCAATTCTGGCGATTGCCGATGCCGACAATAATCCGCGTTTGCTGCGTGGGCTTGAGATCGGCGTCAACGACTACCTGTTGCGCCCGGTCGACAAGAACGAACTGCTGGCGCGTGCGCGCACCCAAATCCGCAAGCGGCGCTATACCGATCATCTGCGCGACAATGTGCAGAACTCCATCGAAATGGCGATCACCGATCCACTGACCGGACTTCACAATCGCCGCTACATGGAAAGCCATCTTACCACGCTGGCCGAGCAGGCGGCACAGCGTGCCAAGCCGCTGGCGCTGATGATCCTCGACATCGACTACTTCAAGGCGATCAACGACACTTACGGTCACGATGCAGGCGACGATGTGCTGCGCGAGTTCGCGGTGCGAATCCGCAGGTCGATCCGCGGCATCGATCTCGCCTGCCGCTACGGCGGTGAGGAATTCGTGATCGTGATGCCGGAAACCGATTTGCATGTCGCGGGCATGGTGGCCGAGCGGCTGCGCCGTTCCATTGCAGGCGAACAGTTCGCCGTGGACAAGGGCGCCAAGCGCATCGATGTGACGATCTCGATCGGCATTTCCACGCTCGAAGCGAAGGGCGAGGCCATCGGCGCTGTTCTCAAGCGCGCGGATCAGGCGCTGTATCGCGCCAAGCACGATGGTCGCAACCGGGTGGTCGCGGCTGCTGCATAAATCGCGCACGGGCGATGTGTTGTTTGCGTTTGGTTTTGATATATCAATACCAAAGGGCGCAGCTCGATGATCCGTCAGTCCATCAAACGACAAATCGTCGGGATTGCCGTCGGGCTGATTGCCCTGATGGTAGTCACCTCGGTCCTGTCGATGGTGATGTCGGGCCGGGTCGCCAACTATCTGGATGAGCTGACATCGAAATACGTTCAGGCCTACGGTCACCTGGCCCGTATGAACATCCGCTCGCTGGAGCAGGCGCTGGCGCTCCGCCAGATGGTGCTCGCAAAAATGCAATCGCCGCCGGATGAGGCGGGATTTGCCGAGCGCAGGAAAATCTACGAGACCAAGGGCGCAGAGGTTGGGCAGGAAGCGGACGGCGCACGGGCGCTGATCAACGCCATCATCAACGACAAATCCACGGATTCAGATAACGCGACGCTGGCGCGGCTGGATGCACGGATCGAGGCCGTCAACTCGGATATCCGCCGCTACCTTACCGAAGAAAGCGAGCGCCTATTTCCATTGTTCGCGACAAGGGACGTCGAACAACTGCGGCGCAGTCTCGTCAGGGTCGATGCGCTGCGCGACGATTTCAACGAGAAAATCGATGCCATTCGGGCGGACATGCTGACGCAAGTGCGCAACGACTCTGTCGTTACGATGGGACATCAGAAACAGGCGATCTTCGTCTCGGGGATTGTCACGACGCTTGCCGCGATCCTCGGATTGATCGTCTCGGTTCTTGTCAGCACCGGCATCACGCGGCCGGTGCGGCGTTTGCTGGATGGCACGCGCGCGGTGGAAGCAGGGCAGCTTGACGGATCGATCAGCATCACCACGCGCGACGAGATCGGCCAGTTGACGGCGGCGTTCAACCGCATGGTCGACCAATTGCGTCATAATGAGCGCATCCGCGAGACTTTCGGCAAGTATATCGATCCGCAGGTCGTCAAGGGACTGATCGACCAGCCGGCGCTGACAGCTGCCGATGGCCAGCGCCGTGTGATGACGGTTCTGTTCTGCGACATGAAGGGTTTTACGAGTCTTAGCGAAGGCGTGACGCCGCAGGGCCTCGTGAAGGTGATGAACCACTATCTGTCCACGATCTCCGGACCGATCCGCGATCATCGCGGCATCATCGACAAATATATCGGCGACGCGGTGATGGCTTATTGGGGGCCTCCGTTCGTGGATGAGAGCGAACAGGCACGGCTTGCTTGCGCTGCCGCCATCGACATGATTGGGCGCATCGCAACGCTACGCGTGGAGTTGCCGGAATTGATAGGCGTGCGCAGCGTCGCAAGCGAATGCGATCTGCGGATCGGCATTGCGACCGGCGAAGTGCTGGTCGGCAGCATCGGCTCCGAATTCATGATGAGCTACACGGTGATGGGTGACACCGTGAACCTCGCGTCACGGCTCGAGATGGCCAACAAGATCTACGGGTGCCGCACGCTGGTCGCGCAATCCACCATCATGGCTGCGGGATCGGCCATCGAGGCACGCGAAATCGATCAGGTGGTGTTGGCCGGTCAACGCGCACATCACCGCGTGTTCGAGATCATGGGTCGCGCGGGTGAATTGACCCCGGCGCAATTGGAATTGCGGGCGCGTTACGAAGAAGGTCTGGCGGCTTATCGCGCGCAGGATTGGGGCTTGGCCAGTGCTGCGTTTGCAAAGGTGCTCCAAGCCGTTCCCGGCGACGGACCCGCGATGGCGATGATCAAACGCATCGAAAATTTCCGCGCTCATCCACCGGCTGTGGGCTGGGACGGCGCGTGGCATTTGGACGAGAAGTAGGGGCCAAACGCAAAACGGAGCCGCAAGGCTCCGTTCAAATCGCGAGCAATCGGTTCGATTACTTGATCTTGGCTTCGCGGAACTCGACGTGCTTCTTCGCGACCGGATCGTACTTCTTCTTCACGAGCTTGTCGGTCATCGTGCGCGAGTTCTTCTTGGCGACGTAATAGAAACCGGTGTCCGCGCTGGAAACGAGCTTGACCTTAATGGTGACCGCTTTGGCCATGTCTTGAACCTCGAATGTCAGGAATTACGAGCAGACCCGACAGATCGAGCCGCATTTGGGCCGCAACCTAGCTTCGAACGCTCCAAAGTCAAGGTTTTAAGCCGGGTATCTCTGGCCGGAAATCACGTTGATTTCGCAACGAAAAAGCCGCTCCAAAGGCCCATTCAGCGTCGTCCGGAGGCTCGATAGGCCGAAAAGTAGGTATTTTGGCCATGTTGCAGAGGCCGGATTCGCATGGGATGAGCGGCTCGCCCGTCCGAGCCGTGCGTGGCCCTGTCGGACCTATCCTCTAAAATCCTTCGGCGTGAAGCTGAGATCCAGAATCCGCCATTCATTATACCGCTCGGGCGGCAGCATAGCGTAGGGCTGACACTTTTTCAGAGCGTCCATCGCGCTGCGCCAGAGAGGCGGGGCCTTTTCCGCTCCCCTGACCTCGATCGTCGTGGGCTCCCCCGCGAGCCGGCCATCCCGGCTGAGAGCCACCCGCAAAACGACCCGAACATCGTCCGATAGAGAAACCGATTGCGGAAGGATCGAGCATGTCTTGAGGTGTTCGCGCAGGGCCGCGGCATCCTGACGCGCGATGTTGGCCGTCGCCGTTGATTTGGCGTCGAAGTCGCCGGCGGACGTGTCCGGCATCGAGAACGTCATGCCGAACTTTCTCGTAATATCCGGCGCTGCAGTCGGCACCTCGGGCTGTGGCTCGATTTGCTGTTGTTGCGGAGGCTCAGGCTGTTGCTGGACCTGTGGTTGCGGCTTCGGCTGTTCCGCTGGTTTCGGTTGTTCGGCGGGCTTCTGCTGAAGCGCGGCTTGTTGAGAGTCCTTTAGTGGCTTTGCAGGTTCCGGCGGTGGTGTCTGCTGCGCGACTTCGGGCTCGGGTTGCACTTCTTTCTCGGACAGCGTCGGGAAGTCGTAATTCTCTTTCGGCTTCGGCACCTCGTCGGGTGTCACGATGTCCACGCTAATGGCTTCGGCTGTCGTTGGATCGAACGGCCGCACGCCCGCAAGAATGAGACACGCGGTGAGCGCGGCAACGTGGGCAAGAACCGATATGGAAGTGCCGGTACGCATACAGACGTGGCTCGATCATTCCTCGTGTGGCCAGAAGCCACTTCTCAGCGCCACCATAGCGGCTGACGCGGCATGAGGGGACCGGCTTTTTCGATTGCGCCGGAAGGGCTAGATCGTGTCCCGCTGCATTTTGCCGCCGTGAAAATGGAAAAACGGCACCACCGCAGCGTGGGATAACGGACCCTGCGCCAACCGGGCGTCGAGTTCACGCAAGACCATCTTGGTCATCTGATGAGCGTCCGCCAACGGCTTGGAGCCAAGCTCTACCCAGACCAGTTCCACCAGTTCGGCATCGGCATGCACCACGCCCTCGACTTGATGCGCGATGGCCGACGCATCCGCTGTAAAAAAGCGTGTGTCGAACCGCCGCACGCGGCCGGGCGGGGTAATTGCGCGCGCAATCAGGAACAGACCGGACGGGTCAGGCAGCAATCCTGCCTCGGCAAACGGTTTCCACTCGCCGGTGAGTTTCGCGCTCGCGCCATTCATGCGCGCGACTTTGCGTCCGAGACAGAGGCCGGTTTCCTCGCAGGCTTCTCGGATTGCCGCCACTGCCAGCGCCCGCGCGCGGGCAGGCGCGATCTTTGGGCTGCCCCCGATGAGTTTCTTCTCCAGCGCTTTCGGAATTTCCGCGGCTACCGGAATCTTATTGTCGGTGGCATCGACCCGGCCGCCGGGAAATACAAATTTGCCGGGCATGAACACGACGTTGTCGTGACGCTTGCCGACCAGAACTTTCGGAATGGAGCCGCTGCGATCCACAAGGATGAGCGTCGCGGCATCTTTCGGCCGCCGGTAAGGATGACTGTCGTCTTCCTTTTCTTCTTTTTCAGGAGCGCTCATGCCAATACGCCGCGTCTATTCGTTCTCGGGCTTATTCTCGTCGAACCCGTGCATGCGGAACGCCCACTGCAATCCGATCACGGCTCCCTTGACCGGCGACAGCAGCAGCAGCGATGCGACCAGCGTGAACGGCAGATAGACCGACAGTTGCAAGGCAACCGACGGCGCATAATCCGTCTCGATCCAGAGCGCGATCGGCACCACGATATGACCGACAATGACGATCACGAGATAGGCGGGCAGATCGTCGGCGCGATGGCCGGTGAAATCCTGACCGCACACCGAGCAGTTGTCGGCGACCTTCAAGAAAGCTCGGAAGATTTTTCCTTCGCCGCAATTTGGGCAGCGGCAGCGCAAGCCGCGCGCCATGGCCTGCCAGACATCGCGCTTCGGCAGCGTGGCGGAAGCCGGCGGCCAAGTTGCCGGCATCGACTTCACCGGCGTCGAAGTCTGGCTGTCCATGTTGCTAGCCCTTCTTCTTTTTCTTCGATTTCCGCGCCGTGCCCTGCGACGGCTTGCGCGATTTCTTCTTGTCGCTCTTGTCGCGTCCGGGCCGCGTCTTGCCGCCGGGATACGGTTTTCCGGAACGGCTGTCGCGGATGCGTCCGCCGCGCGGCGCTTTCGATCCTTCAGATAAGAGTTCGAAGCGAAGCGCGCCAGCCACTGGTGCAGCTTCTACCAGACGAACCTGCACCACGTCACCCAATCGATGCATGGCACCGCTGCGCGTGCCGATCAGCGCGTGCCGCGCCTCGTCGTAATTGAAATATTCGCCGCCGAGCGTGCGGACCGGGACAAGCCCATCCGCACCCGTTTCGGTTAGTTTCACGAACAATCCCGCGCGGGTGACGCCGGAAATGCGTCCCTTGAACGTCGCGCCGATGCGGTCGGCGAGGAAATGCGCGATCAGCCGGTCCGCCGTTTCGCGTTCGGCCTTCATGGCCCGGCGCTCTGTCAATGAGATGGCGGCAGCGACTTCGCTGAGTGTTTCAAACGTCTCGGTGTCCGGCAGCGCGCCTTCGCCAAGGCCAAGCGCGCGGATCAGCGCGCGATGCACGATCAGGTCCGCGTATCGCCTGATCGGCGATGTGAAATGAGCATAGCGACGCAGGTTGAGGCCGAAGTGACCATAGTTGTCAGACGAATATTCCGCCTGTGCTTGTGAGCGCAGCACCACCTCGTTGACCATCGACTCCGAGTCGCGGCCCTTCACCTGCGCGAGGATGCGGTTGAAGACTGCAGGGCGCAGCGCGCCAGTGGGCGAGAACGGCATCTCCAGCGTCTTGAGGAATTCGCGAAGGTTGTGAACCTTCTCCACCGTCGGCTCGTCATGCACGCGGTAGATCAGCGGCAGCGTTTGCTTTTCCAGCGTCTCGGCGGCGGCGACGTTGGCGAGGATCATGAACTCCTCGATCAACTTGTGCGCGTCGAGGCGTTCCGGCGTCGCCACGCGATCGACCGTGCCGTCGGGCTTCAAGAGAATTTTGCGTTCAGGTAAATCGAGATCGAGCGGATCGCGCTCGTTGCGCGCGCGCTTGACCAGTTCGTAGGCATTCCACAGCGGTTTCAGGATCGGATCGAGCAGGGAGCCCGTCGTGTCGTCCGTCCGCCCATCGATGGCAGCCTGCGCCTGCGCGTAACTCAATTTCGCAGCGGAGCGCATCAGGATGCGGTGGAACGTGTGCGACCGCTTGTGTCCGTTTTTGTCGATCACCATGCGCACGGCCAGCGCGCCGCGCGGCTCGCCCGGTTTCAGCGAGCACAGATCGTTGGAGATGCGTTCCGGCAGCATCGGTACGACGCGGTCCGGGAAATAGACCGAATTGCCGCGCGCGAGCGCCTCGCGGTCCAGTGGCGATTGCGGCCGCACATAGAATGCGACGTCGGCGATGGCGACGTTGACGATCATGCCGCCTTTGTTGTTCGGATCGCTGTCCGGCTCGGCATGCACCGCGTCGTCGTGATCTTTCGCGTCGGGCGGATCGATGGTGACAAGCGGCACATCGCGCCAGTCCTCGCGCCCGCTCAGTGTTGCGGGCTGAGCTTTTTCTGACTCGGCAATGACGTCAGACGGGAATTCTTGCGGGATGTCGTGGGCATGAATTGCGATCAAGCTAACGGCTTTCTCGGTTTTCAATGAACCGAGGCGTTCCTTAACTTTGCCCGAAGGTAGTCCATAGCCGCGCGAGCGCATCAGTTCGACGCTGACAAGGTCCCCGTCCTGCGCGCCTGCGGAATCTCTTGCTGCGATAGCGAGATCGCGTCCGGCTTGTTTCTTGTCGACCGGGATCATGCGCCCGTCGCCGTTCGGCATCAGGCGGTAAATGCCGAGCACGCGATGCTGCGTCTTGTCGAGCAGCTTGATGACGCGGCCGCGATAGGCCTTGTCATGCTTGTTGTCGGGCTTTTCCACGCGCAACAGCGCGCGGTCGCCGACGCCTGCGGCGGTGCCGGGTTTCGGGCGTCGCGGCACATGAATGCGGATCAGCGGGGTGGGGCCGTCGGTTTCTTCCAGCCACTCGGCTGGCTTGGCGAGCAACTCGCCGTCGCTGTCGCGCCCGGTGATGTCGCAAACGAGTGTAGGGGGGAGTGATTTCGGCTCGGCGATTTTCTTGCCGCGCTGCTCGATCACGCCTTCGTCCGTTAGCTCGCGCAGAATGCGCCGCAGCGCCGCGCGGGACTCGTTCTTCAATCCGAAATGTCGTGCCAATTCGCGCGTGCCCGATTCACTAGGCTGCGCCTTGACGAACGCGACGATGCTCTCTCTGTCGGGAAAGGCTGTCGTCGCGTCGCTTTTCTTTTTCATTATCCGTGTGCTTTACCGGCGCTCTTTTTTTCCGCGACCTTGGTGATCTTGGCGGCGGCTTCTTTCGCTTCCGCTTTAGCCTTGGCTGCTTCGGTCAACGAGACCGGTTCGGCGGCTTTTTTCGGCGCAGCCTTTTTCGCAGGCGCCTTCTTCTTCGCCGTTGGTTTCTTGGCAGGAGCTTCGCTCACGCCATCCGCGTCAGCGGCCTTCGCAGGCTTCGCCTTCTTCTTTGCCGGGGCCTTCTTGGCAGCACGTTTCGGCTTACCGCCGCCCTTCTTGGCGCGCTCCTCGATCAGCGCGATGGCTTCTTCAAGCGTGAGCTTCTCCGGCTCAATACTGTCGGGGATCGTCGCGTTAATGCCGTCGATGGTGACGTAAGCGCCGTAGCGGCCCTTCTTGCGCATGATGGTGCCGCCGCGTGCGGGATATTCACCGACAGCGGTGCCGGGATCGGCACCGAAACGGCGGCTCGGACCCTTGGCGACCTTTTCAGCGATCAGCGTGACGGCCCGATTTAGCCCGACGTGATAAACATCATCGCCAGCCTCGAGGCTCGCATATGTTTTGCCGTGACGTACAAACGGACCGAACCGCCCGATGCCTGCGGTGATGACTTCGCCATCTTCCGGATGCGGACCGATGTCGCGCGGAAGCGACAGCAGTTTCAGCGCAAGATCGAGTTCGACATCGGCGGGCGACATGTTCTTCGGAATGCCCGCGCGCTTCGGCTTCTCGTCCTCGCCGTAATCCTTCGGCTCGCCGAGCTGGATGTACGGACCGAACCGTCCGGCCTTTACAGCCACTTCAAGATTCGACACGGGATCCTTGCCAAGCGGACGGTCGCTCGATCCAGACGAGGAGGCGAGAGGCCGGGTGTAGCGGCATTCGGGATAATTCGAGCAGCCGACGAAGGCGCCGAACTTTCCGGCCTTCAGATTGAGTTTGCCGTTGCCGCAGCTTGGGCACTGGCGCGGATCGCCGCCATCGGCGCGAGGCTCATAGATGTGTTCGCCGAGCATGGCGTCGAGCACGTCGAGCACTTCTGTGACGCGGACATCCTTGATGCCGTTGACCGCGGCGATGAAGTCCTTCCAGAAATCCTTCAGGACTTGCTTCCACGAGACTTCATTATTCGAAATCTTGTCGAGCTTTTCTTCCAGGTCGGCTGTGAAATCGAATTCCACGTAGCGCGCGAAATAATTTTCGAGGAACGCGACCACGACGCGGCCCTTGTCCTCGCCATGCAGACGCTTCTTCTCGAGCTTTACATAACCGCGATCTTTCAGAACCTGAATGATCGACGCATAGGTGGAAGGTCGGCCAATGCCGAGCTCTTCCATACGCTTGACCAGGGAGGCTTCCGAGAAGCGCGGCGGCGGTTCGGTAAAATGCTGGGTGACGTTGAGAGCTTCGCGCTTGAGTGCTTCGCCCTCGTTGATGACCGGCAGGCGCTTTGAATCCTCGTCTTCCGGATCGTCGTCGCGGCCTTCCTGATAGACCGCGAGGAAGCCGTCGAACTTCACGACCTGACCGGTGGCGCGCAACTCGAGCACGCGCGCACCCGCCTTGGCTGTGATGTCCACGGTGGTCCGCTCCATCTCGGCGGATTCCATCTGGCTCGCGACAGTGCGCATCCAGATCAATTCATAAAGACGGGCCTGATCGTTATCGAGGCGGCTGCGCAGTTTCGCAGGGCGGCGCGAGAGATCCGTCGGGCGGATGGCTTCGTGGGCTTCCTGCGCGTTCTTAGCCTTTGACGTGTATTGGCGCGGGCTGTCCGGCACATAGGCCTGGCCGTAGTCCTCGCTGATCACCTTGCGAACTTGTGTGATTGCGCTTGGGTCGATCTGCACGCCGTCGGTACGCATATAAGTAATGAGACCGGTGGTCTCGCCGCCGATATCAATGCCTTCATAAAGACGCTGCGCGATACGCATTGTGTGCGCTGGCGCAAATCCCAGTTTACGGCTGGCTTCCTGCTGCAGCGTCGAGGTCGTGAACGGCGACTGCGGATTGCGGCGCGCAGGCTTTGCTTCCACCGTGCTGACGGTGAAGTTCGCGGCCTCAATCGCTTTCTTGAAGTCTTCCGCTTCCGCGCCGGTGCCGATGTCCAGCCGCTGGAGCTTCTTGCCGTCGGCGCCCACCAGGCGCGCCTCGAAGCTCTCGCCGCGTGGCGTCGCCAGCGTGGTGAGCAGCGACCAGTATTCGCGCGGAACGAACTTTTCGATTTCCAGTTCGCGGTCGCAGACCAGTCGCAGAGCAACGGACTGCACGCGACCGGCGGAACGCGCGCCGGGCAGCTTGCGCCATAGGACCGGGGAGAGCGTGAAGCCGACGAGATAATCTAGCGCGCGGCGCGCCAGATAGGCATCGACCAGCGCGCCATCGATCTCGCGCGGGTTCTTCATGGCCTCAGTGACGGCCTGCTTGGTGATGGCGTTGAAGACGACGCGCTCGATCTTCTGATCTTTCAGCGCGCGCTTCTGCTTCATGATCTCCAGCACATGCCAGGAGATCGCCTCGCCCTCGCGGTCAGGGTCGGTTGCCAGAATCAGCTTGTCGGCACCCTTGAGCGCCTTGGCGATGTCATTGAGTCGGCCGGCGGCCTTCGGGTCGTTCTCCCAAATCATCTGGAAATCGGCTTCGGGATCGACCGATCCATTCTTCGCCGGGAGGTCACGGACATGGCCATAGGAGGCCAGAACCTCGTAGGAGGAGCCCAAATACTTGTTGATCGTCTTGGCCTTGGCAGGCGACTCGACAATGACGAGATTCATTTGATTCCAATAACTTAACTGGGGTACGCGGGCCGGAATCGCAGGATTCCATCAGGCTGGCTTGGCCGATACATGGGTAAAAGGGTGGCCGCTGTCAAATCGCGCTATCGTGCGCAGGCCGGTTCCGACCCCGATTTTCTCTTATAGATTGCATTATTAAACTTTTACTTGTGCAATCAATGCGTGTACCATCGATATATTGCACTTATTAGTTTTTGAAAATCCATTGGAAGAGTTTGCATTCATGGCTGCGCGCGAACCTCGCGACGATCGCATGCATGCCGAAACGGGGCCAGCCGACGGTGGCCCGGCCGAAGCGGCGAGCTTTATCGCCGAGGCGGTCGCGGAACTCGCGCAGCTCTCCCAGCGGCATCGTCTGGATATGCTGACCCATCTGCTCAAAATGGTCCGGCTTGAGGCCGACGACGTTGTCAGGCGTCAGCTCAAGCCCGGCAGGTTTTGAATTTCGCGCAATTACAGCAGCGATACCATCCCGCCGCCGTGCCGCTCCAATCGGCCCGCCAGTTCGAGCTCAAGCAGAACGGTCCGCACGACAGCGGCCGACACGTCCGACATGCGGATGAGATCGTCGATGCCGACGGGCGAGGGGCCGAGCAGGTTGACCACGCGCGTGCGTTCGTCCGCGCGCGGTTCGTCGTCCACCATCCGCTTGTGATCGGACTCGGCGATCGGCAATTCGAGCGGACGCCCCATGATCGGCTGCACGGCATTTATAACGTCAGCGGCTTCGGTCACCAGCGTCGCGCCCTGCTTAATGAGATCGTTTGTGCCCGCAGCGCGCGGATCGAGCGGCGAACCGGGGACGGCAAACACCTCGCGGCCTTGCTCGTTGGCGAAACGTGCGGTGATCAGCGAGCCTGAGCGATGCGCGGCTTCGATAATGACAACGCCAAGCGACACGCCGGAGATCAAACGATTTCGCCGTGGGAAATCCCGCGCACGCGGGCCGTGACCCATCGGCATTTCGGAAATCGCTCCTCCGCCTTGCTCGATGATATCCAGCAGCAAATCGTCATGCTCCGGCGGATAGATCCTGTCGTGACCTCCGGCAAGCACGGCAACGGTGCCGCTTTGCAGTGTCACACGGTGCGCCGCCTGATCGATGCCACGCGCCAGACCGGAGGCGATGGCAAACCCGGCATTGCCGAGATCGCGCGCGATGGTCTGCGCGAATTTCAATCCCGCGCCCGATGCATTGCGCGATCCGACGATGCCGATGGTCGGCTGGGTCTGCACGTTCAATACGCCGCGTACGCCAAGCAGCGGCGGCGCATCGTCGATCAACGCAAGCCGTGGCGGATAGCCATATTCGCCCGGTGCCAGAAGCTGCACGCCCATGCGAGCGCCTTGCGCGATCTCGCGTTCGGCATCCGCCTGCGTGAAAATGCGTCCGGGCTTTGAAGCGCCGCCACGCTTGGCAAGATCGGGCAGGCGTTCAAGCGCCGCACGCGCGCTGCCGAAATGATTGACGAGGGAGCGGAAAGTGCGTGGTCCTACATTGTCGGAGCGGATCAGTCGCAGCCAATCGATCCGTTGTAAATCTGTGAGCTTAATGATTGCGGGTGTTCGTATATCCACACCGTCCCCCAAAAGGGACGAGTGTTGCGCAAGATGGCGCGAGGGACAATCCGGACTTTGCCGAATTTATCCCTTCTTCCCGATCTTGCCTTCGGTGCCGCTCAGCAACCGCTGAATGTTGGCGCGGTGCATAATCCAGAGTGCGGTCGTCAGGACGGCGAATACCGCGGCCAGCGCGGTGTGCTGTTGCCAGAGCAACAGCACCGGTACGACGAGGCTTGCGATGAGCGCCGACAGCGACGAATAGCGAAAGATCACCGCCATCAAGATCCATACGGCGCAGAAGACCAGTGCAGCTGGCCAAAACAGGCCGAGCAGGATGCCGATATAGGTCGCGACGCCTTTGCCGCCTTTAAACTTCAGCCACACCGGAAACAGATGTCCGACGAATGCGCCGACACCGGCTGCAATCGCCGCGTTCGGTCCGCCGACATACCCGGCGACGATGACGGCGAAGGTGCCTTTCAGCATGTCGCCGATCAGTGTTGCGGCAGCCAGTCCCTTGTTGCCGGTGCGCAGCACATTGGTCGCGCCGATATTGCCGGAGCCGATGGAGCGCAGATCTTGCGTGCCTGCGAGCCGCGTCAGGATCAGGCCGAACGGAATCGAGCCGCACAGATAGCCGAACAGAAAGGCCAGCAAGAAGGAGAGTGCGAAGGCTGTCACAAAACCGCTCATGCTGCCTTCCAGTTTTGCTCGCCGTGCTTACACATATTCATACACCGTGCGTCCGCCCACGATCGTGCGGGCAACGCGGCCCGAGAAGCGCGCCTCGTCGAACGGCGTGTTCTTGCACTGAGATTTCAGGTCGGCCGGATCGACCACCCAGGGCGTATCGAGATCAATCACGATCACATCGGCGGGCGACCCGGGCCGCAGCGAGCCGCCGGGCAGGCCGAGCAGTTCGGCGGGCCGCGTGGACATGGCGCGAATGAGAGTCTTGAGATCGACTTCGCCCGCATGCACCAGCCGCAATCCCGCAGGCAGCATGGTTTCCAAGCCGATGGCACCGTGCGCCGCTTCCGCAAATGGCAGGCGCTTCACTTCAACGTCCTGCGGGTTGTGGTCCGACATGATGACGTCGATCAATCCGGATGCGAGTGCATCGACAAGCGCTTTGCGGTCGTTTTCTGTGCGCAACGGCGGCGACATTTTCAGGAATGTCTTGTAGGGGCCGATGTCGTTTTCGTTGAGCGTGAGGTGATTGATCGAGGCCGATGCCGTCACCTGAAGGCCTGCGTCTTTCGCGCGCTTGAGAATATCGAGCGAGTCGATGCAGGTCAGCGAGGCGGCGTGATAGCGTCCGCCGGTCAGCGCCACGAGGCGCAAGTCGCGCTCCAGCACCACGGCTTCCGCCGCATTGGGAATGCCGAACAGGCCGAGCCGCGAGGCGAACTCGCCTTCGTTCATCACGCCTTCACCCACTAAGTTTGGGTCTTCGGTGTGCTGCACGATCAAGGCATTGAAGTCGCGCGCGTAGGTGAGGGCGCGGCGCATCAGTTGCGCGTTCATCACGCTTTTGTCGCCGTCGGTGAAAGCGACCGCGCCCGCTGCTTTCAGCAGGCCGATCTCGGTCATCTCCTCGCCCTTCATTCCCTTGGTCAGCGCGGCCATGGGATGAATGTTGACGATGGCGGTGTCGCGCGCACGGCGGAGAATGAAATCCACCGTCGCTGAATTGTCGATGACGGGCTTGGTGTCCGGTTGGCAAACGATGGTGGTGATGCCGCCCGCCGCAGCCGCAAGGCTTGCTGATGCAAAAGTCTCGCGATGGCCTGCGCCGGGCTCCCCGACAAAGGCGCGCATGTCGATCAGGCCGGGGGCGACGACCTTCCCAGCGCAATTAATAATGTCTGTGCCTTCGGGCACGCCGGCCGCACCGATGCCGCGCCGCGCGTCCCGGATGACGCCATCGGCGATCAGCACGTCGCCGGGACCGTCGAGATCGCGGGAGGGATCGATCAGGCGGGCGTTGGCGAGGAGGATGGGACCGGTTCGCATGGCCATCACGCGTTCGGCAGGTTGCGGGCGAGTGCTTCGAGCACCGCCATGCGTACCGCCACTCCCATTTCGACCTGTTCGCGGATCAGCGATTGCGCGCCGTCTGCCACGATGGAGTCGATCTCGACACCGCGGTTCATTGGCCCCGGATGCATGACCAGCGCGTCGGGCTTGGCGTAGCCGAGCTTCTTCTGGTCGAGCCCATAATAATGAAAGTATTCGGAGCTGGAG
>Ga0209023_10000961_pt1 | contig 40493 bp, 34 predicted proteins | sample LakOneMetagenome_FD_187468 | JGI IMG/M metagenome (GOLD analysis project Ga0209023, IMG submission 187468) | Freshwater and sediment microbial communities from Lake Erie, Canada (SPAdes) (version 2) | ecosystem: Environmental > Aquatic > Freshwater > Lentic | place: Lake Erie, Canada...
CGCCGGGCGCGTCGTCACGTCGCGGTCGTCTCCGAGCCCGCCGATCGCCATGCGGCACGCGGCCGGAGCGGTGGCACTGCTCACGCTGCGGAACGGGTGCTGGGCCTCGTCACGCTGGAGGACGTCCTCGAGGCGATCGTCGGCGACATCAACGACGAGTCGGATCAGGAGTGAGTGCGGGTACGTTGCTCGATCGGGACGGGCTCGATCGGGACGGGCTCGATCGGGACGGGCTCGATCGGGACGGGCTCGATCGGGACGGGCTCAGCTCGAAGCGACTGGGGGAGTGGTGGGTCTGACCAAGGGCGACGAGCTGGCGGCCCAGGTCGCCGGCGTGCTGAGCGATCGACTCGGTACGGCCGTCGGTGTCACGAGCATGTCCCGGCTCTCGGGTGGTGCATCGAGGGAGACGTGGGCGTTCGACGCGACTGTTGAGGGGGCGGGCGGCTCCGTGCAGACCCGGGCGTTGGTGTTGCAACGTGAGCGACCCGGCTCCTTGAACGACGGCAACGGAATGGGGCGCGAAGCCCAACTGCTGGCCGCCGCTGCTGCGGCCGACGTCCCAGTGGTGTCGGTGGTGGCAACCGACCTCGGTGCTCCCCGTAGCAACGACGAGCTCGGTGCGCCGTTCATCGTGATGGAGCGAGTGGACGGGGAGACCATCCCTCGTCGCATCCTCCGCGACGACGATCTCGATTCCGCTCGTCCGTTGCTCGTCGGTCAGGCCGCATCTGCGCTCGCTGCGCTGCACCGGATCGATCCGAGTGTGGTCGACGGGCTCGACGACACCGATCAGATCGAGCAGTTCGCGGGCCTGCTCGACGTGCTCGGCGAACCACACCCGGCCTTCGAGCTCGCGCTCCGCTGGCTGGACCAGCACCGATGCACGCCCCGGCGGCGCAGCATCGTGCATGGCGACTTCCGACTGGGCAACTTGATCGTCGGCCCGGAGGGGTTGCGAGCGGTGCTCGACTGGGAGCTGGTGCACCTCGGCGATCCCGTCGAGGATCTCGGATGGTTCTGCGTCCGGGCGTGGCGGTTCGGATCGTCGCTCGTTGCGGGTGGGTTGGGCACCGCGGAGGAGTTGCTCGGCGCCTACGTCGCGGCAGGGGGTGAACCGGTGTCGTTGGCGGAGCTGCGTTGGTGGGAGGCGTTGGGCACGCTCAAGTGGGGTGTGATGTGCGTGATCCAGGCATCGGCGCACCTCAGCGGGGCGAGCAGGTCCGTGGAGCTCGCTGCGATCGGTCGCCGCACGGCAGAGAACGAGGAAGATGTGCTCGAGTTGTTGTTCGGCTCGTCGGACTACGAGCCCACGTCGGCCGCGGTCGCGTCGAAGCGCCTCGGTGGCGCTCCGCACGATCGTCCGACATCGGCCGAGTTGCTCGACGCCGTTGGTGAGTACCTGACGCAGGTGTGTGACGAGGTGCCCGGCCGCATCGGGTTCCACGCCCGCGTCGCTGCGAACGTGGTCGCAACGGTGCGCCGGGAACTGGAGCTCGGCGCTGGTCAGGCCGTGCGCCACGACGAGCGCCTGGCCTCCCTCGGCATCGGTGCGACCGGCCGGGCGGGCGACGTCGAGCTCGCAGCGGCGATCAGAGCCGGCGACCTCGACGACGACCTGGCGGGCGTCGCCGCGGTCGTGCGGGAGTCGGTGCGCGACAAGCTCGCCGTGGCGAACCCCGGCTACTGGGGTCACGGGTCATGACCGGGTCCGAACCTTTCAGCGGTGAGGGCCAGGTCCCGTCCGACGGTGGCGGCCGAGCGACGTCGTCCGGTCGTGCGGCACAGTCGGTTGAGTCAGCGCGACGATCATCTCGAAGCGAACGCCCACGGGTGACGATCGTGTCGCCGCACTTCGACGATGCCCCGTTGTCGCTCGGCCAGAGCCTGCTCGACGGCGCGCTGCGCTCGGCACGTGCTCGCGTGGTCGTCGTCTTCGGGCGCACCAACTTCACCCGGTGGTTCCACCCGACGCGAGGTCGTGCGGTGCCCACCAGCATCTGGCGCCGGTCCGAAGAGGCCGCTGCGCAGGTGGCGTTTCACTACCGGGTCCGAACCGCTCGCTGGGAGGAGCTGGTCCTGCGCACCGGTGAGCTCGACCCTGCGGTGCTGCTCGATCCGTCCGCAGCGCTCGACGAGCACCTGCTCGACGCCCTGGTGTCGTGGTTGCGTCGGCTCCGTGGCGACGGCTCGACGTTGCTGTTCCCTGCGGGGCTCGGTGACCACATCGATCACCGGTTGGTGGCGGCAGCGGGTCGTCGGCTCATGGCCGAGCACCCCGACCAGCTCGGCTTCTACGAGGATCGGCCGTACGCGTCGTTCCTCGAGTCGGCCCAGCTGTCGGCCCGCATGACGGCGCTCGCACCTGGGCCCGGCCAGCGTTCCGGTCGCACTGCTGCAGCCGGGTCGATGGTGCCGGTTGCCATCTCCGGACCCGTGACCGAACGCCTGCACACGCTCCTTCGGCGCTGCTACCCGAGCCAGATCGACGACCTGTTCCTCTCGGCGATGGAGCGGGATTCCGCCGCCGGGGCCTGCGAGCGGGTGTGGTTCGCCGCGGGCGAGGTCCCTCCGTGGTTGCGCGGCGGAGGCGACCGCTAGCACACTGCCCGGATGCAGATCGGCGTCCTTGGTGGAACGGGTCCTGCCGGCAGCGGCTTGGCCGTTCGTCTGGCTTCAGTGGGTTTCGACGTGGTCGTCGGCTCCCGGTCCAAGTATCGGGCCATGGAGGTGGCCGACAAGCTCCTCAACAAGTGGCCGGATCGAGCGCTGTCGATCGAGGCCGGCGACAACCACACCGCGGCGTCGGCCGAGGTCGTCTTCGTCGCCACCCCGTGGGACGCAGCTGCGTCGACGGTGAAGGAATGCGAGCGGGAGCTCAAGGGCAAGGTCGTGATCTCGATGGCGAACGCGCTGGCCCGTGTGGGTCACGAGTTCCAGCCGCTGGTGCCGCCCCGTGGTTCGGTGGCGGCGTCGGTGCAGGCAGCGATCCCTCGGTCGCTGGTTGCTGCGAGCATGCACCACGTGCCGGCCGCCGAGCTCGGCGACATCGGCCACCCGGTCGAGTCCGACGTGCTCGTGTGCTCCGATCACACCTCCGCCACCGCGACCACGATCGACATCGTGTCGAAGATCCCGGACCTTCGTGCGGTCGACGCCGGAGAGCTGTCGAATGCGGCGCCGATCGAGGCGTTCGCTGCGGTGCTGTTGCAGGTGAACATGAAGTACAAGACCCGCGTCGCAGTTCGCTTCACCGGCCTGCCGGCCTGAGGCGTGGTCGGCCTGCCGGCCTGAGGCGTGGTCGGCCTGCCGGCCTGAGGCGTGGTCGGCCTGCCGGCCTGAGGCGTGGTCGGCCCGCCGGCCTGAGGCTGTGTTCGCCACTGCATCGATCTGTGGTCGGGACGTAGGGTGAGCGGGTTCCCGGTTCGTCATCGACGGAAGCGGCCCTATGGCGGTCATCGTCGGTGTCAGGATCGATGACTCATGGAGGGGGGTGCAATGAGCAAGAAGAAGGACAAGAAGAGCAAGAAGAAGGACAGCAAGAAGAAGGACAGCAAGAAGAAGAAGGGCAAGAAGAAGTAGGCGGAACGGATGGCCGGGGCCACGTTCCCGGCCGTCCTTCCAACGTCGGCGGGCGGTTCTGACCCGGATGGCGAAGGTGCCAACACCGGTTCCACGTGCGGGCGGGTATCCTGCGCCACCATGCGGCTCTACGACACGGCCCGTGAGGCGATCGTTCCGTTCGAGCCCGCCGGCAACATCGTCACGATGTACACCTGCGGCATCACGCCGTACGACTCCACGCACCTCGGCCATGCGGCGACCTACCTGACCTACGACGTGTTGCAGCGTCGGCTGCGCGACATGGGCCACGACACCCGCTGCGTCCGCAACGTCACTGATGTCGACGACAGCATCCTGCCCAAAGCTCGTGAGCTCGGCGTCCACTACCTGGACCTTGCCGCAGCCGAGCTCGCCCGATTCGATGCCGATATGGAACGCCTGGAGATGATCCCGGCGTTCTCCGAGCCCAGGGCCACCTCTGCCATCCCCGACATCCGTGGCTTCATCGGCATGGTGCTCGACCGCGGGTTCGCCTATCAGGCCGGCGGAGCGGTGTACTTCGAAGTGGCGAACTACCCGAAGTTCGGCGAGATCAGCCACTACAGCCGCGAGCAGATGTTGGACCTCGCAGCAGAGCGCGGTGGCAACGTTGCGGACCCGAACAAGCGTGACCCGCTCGACTTCGTGCTGTGGCAACCATCCCTCGACGACGAACCGGCGTGGGAGTCGCTGTGGGGGCCAGGTCGACCGGGTTGGCACATCGAGTGCTCGGCGCTGTGTCTTCGAGAGCTCGGCACCACGATCGATCTGCACGGTGGTGGCAGCGATCTGATCTTCCCGCACCATGAATGCGAGGCCGCTCAGTCCCAGGCGGCGACCGGGGAGCCGCTCGTTCGTCACTGGATGCACCAGGCGATGGTCCGCATGGACGGCGAGAAGATGTCGAAATCGCTCGGCAACCTGGTGTTCGTGTCGGACCTCGCGATGCTGTGGGATCCGCGAGCGATCCGTCTGGCCTGCGTCGGCCACCACTACCGAGACAGCTGGGAATGGCGGGGCGACCTGATGGGCGAGGCCTCGGAGCGCCTGTCGGCATGGGTTGCGGCAGGCAACGGGTCCGGAGCGCTCGACGAGGTGCGCGCCGCGCTCGATGCCGATCTGAACACTGCCGAGGCAGTCGCTGCGATCGATGCGGCGGCGGCCAAGGGCGTGGGCGTGTCCGAGGCAGCGGCTTTGCTCGGAGTGCGCACCGACCGGGCGGTGGTCAACCCCGCCGGTTGACCCGCTGTTGGGTGCCCCGTTCGTGAGGGCGGTCCCGTCACCACATGTCACCTCGGATTCGTCAGAGAACCGGGTCCATCGACCGTGCCGTCTGAGTATGATCACTGCCCAGACGTCAGCGAACGGGCAGATGGCTCGGCTCGGCGTCGGCGACCAAGGGGGATCGTGTTGGAAGCGCAGCGCAAGCGAGATGCCGGACAGATGCAGTCCGTGTTCCGCGCCGTGCTCGCTCCACCGTTCCGATTCCTCTGGGACATCACCACCGAAGGGATGGAGCACATCCCAGAGACCGGCGGGGCGATCGTTGCGCCGAACCACATCTCGGTGCTGGACTCGTTCTTCGTCCCGCTCGTCCTGCCCCGACGGATCACCTACGTCGGCAAGGCCGAGTACATGGACGACTGGAAGACCAAGTGGCTCTTCCCGGCGATGGGCATGATCCCGATCGACCGCTCCGGCGGCGACTCGGCAACGGCGGCCCTCGACGCAGCGTCGGGGTGCCTGGACGCCGGTGAGTTGTTCGGCATCTACCCCGAAGGCACCAGGGCGCGCGACGGCCTGTTGCACAAGGGCCACACTGGTGTCGCCCGTCTGGCGCTGCGCACCGGTTCGCCGATCGTGCCCGTCGGGATCATCGGATCGAACGATGTGCAGCCGCCCGATGCCCGCTTTCCGCAGCCGTTCCGTCGGGTGCACATCCGCTTCGGGCGGCCGATCAGCGTCGAGCGCTATCTCGACAGGGCGAGCGACCGTCTGGTGCTGCGTCAGATCGTCGACGAGGTCATGTACGAGATCCGCAACCTGTCGGGTCAGACCTATGTCGACACCTATGCCACCAAGCCGGCCAAGCCGCCGGCATCGTCGGTCAAGCCCGCCGCGGTGCCGGAGACTCCGGCGGCGGTGAGCGTCGATGACGGGCCGGTTGCTCCGGTCATCCCGATCGACCGTCCGTCTCGACATGCAGAACCTGCGGTCGCCTCTGGCGGCACGGCTCCTGCGTCCGGCGACGTCGTGGCTCCGCTGGTGGTTGCGTCGGCGGCGCTCGGTCCGGTGGACCTGGTGATCGAGTCCGACGGCGTCGAGCGGCGCTCGTCCGCCGCGGTCCTTCGGTCGCGGCCGCTGGATCTCGGCGACCTCGCTCTCACCGGCGCCTGACCCTCACGCCGGCGCGGGCAGTGCTGTCGGCGTGCCCGATGCTGTCGGCGCATGCATGCCCGATGTTGGGGGCGGGCGTTCGCTGGCCGAGCAGGATCCCCCAACATCGTCGAAATCGATGTGTTGGGGTGTACCCCAAGTTGTGCGCCGTCGGCTGATCGACCGAGCACAGAACCCGGTTCGGGGCGGCGCGGGAGCGCCGGTAGCCTGCGGAGCATGTCCGACATCGCCATCAAGCTGCCCGACGGTTCCGAGCGCACGCTGGACGACGGTGCGACTGGAACCGACCTGGCGGCCTCGATCGGCAAGCGCCTGGCCAAGGACGCGCTCGTGGTGGAGGTCAACGGTCAGCCCGTTGACCTGAACACCCGTCTGCACGACGGCGACGCGGTGCGCATCGTCACGATCAAGGACGCCGCGGCGCTCGAGCACCTCCGCCACTCCACGGCACACGTGCTCGCGCAGGCGGTGCTGGCGCTCTGGCCCGGTGCGACCTTCGCCGGTGGCCCCGCGATCGAAGACGGCTTCTACTACGACTTCGAACTGCCCGGCGGCGCCACGTTCTCCGATGACGACCTCGGGCGCATCGAGGACAAGATGCGCTCGATCATCGCGGCGAACCAGCCATTCGAACGCTTCGAGCTGCCCGTCGACGAGGCTCGCGAGCTGATGGCTGAGCACCCGTACAAGCGCACCTTCATGGACCTCGCTGCGGAGGCATCCGCAGCTGGTGCCGCCGGGTCTGGCGGTGACACCGTCGCCGACGAGCTCGCCGCGGATGTGGTGGCGGGCGCCGACATCAGCTTCTACCGCAACACGCCCTCCTTCGTGGACATGTGCCGGGGCCCGCACGTGCCCTCGACGGGACGCCTCGGTCACTTCAAGCTGATGCGCGTCGCCGGTGCGTACTTTCGCGGCAGCGAGAAGAACCCGATGCTGCAGCGCATCTACGGCACGGCATGGGCGACCGACGCGCAGCTCAAGGAGCACCTCCACCGTCTGGAAGAAGCACAGAAGCGCGACCACCGGCGTCTTGGTGTGGAGCTCGACCTGTTCAGCTTCCCCGACGAGGTCGGCTCCGGTCTCGCCGTGTTCCATCCCAAGGGCGGGATCATCCGGCGTCTCATGGAGGACTACTCGCGGGAGCGCCACGAGGATGCCGGCTACGAGTTCGTCTACTCGCCGCACATCACCAAGGCCGAGCTGTTCGAGAAGTCGGGTCACCTGCAGTGGTACGCGGACGGCATGTACCCCCCGATGGAGCTGGATCACCACGACCACGGTGAGGATGGCGAAGGCGCCGGCGGCACGGGCACCAAGTACTACCTCAAGCCCATGAACTGCCCGTTCCACATCCTGATCTACCGGAGCCGGACGCGGTCCTACCGGGACCTGCCGCTGCGGATGTTCGAGTTCGGGACCGTCTACCGATACGAGAAGTCGGGCGTGGTCCACGGCCTCACTCGTGCACGCGGCTTCGCTCAGGACGACGCCCACATCTTCACCACGAAGGAGCACATGGCCGACGAGATCTCGTCGCTGCTCGACTTCGTGCTGGACCTGCTGCGCGACTACGGGCTGGACGACTTTTACCTGGAGCTGTCGACCAAGCCCGAGGAGAAGTCGATCGGCTCCGACGAGGAGTGGGAGGAGGCCACCGAGGCGCTGCGCGTGGCGGCGTCGAGCAAGGACCTCGAACTGGTGCTCGACCCCGGCGGCGGAGCGTTCTACGCCCCGAAGATCTCCGTGCAGGCCCGCGACGCCATCGGCCGCTCGTGGCAGATGTCGACGATCCAGGTCGATCTGATGCTCCCGCAGCGCTTCGACCTCAGCTACATCGGAGCCGACGGCGACAAGCACCGTCCGGTGATGATCCACCGGGCGCTGTTCGGCTCGGTCGAGCGGTTCTTCGCCGTGCTCCTCGAGCACTACGCCGGCGCGTTCCCGGCGTGGCTCGCTCCGCTGCAGGCGCGCGTCCTGCCCGTCGCTGACGCTCACGCGGAGTACGCCGCCGAAGTGGAGTCCGAGCTGCGTCGGGCCGGATTCCGCGTCGACACCGTTGCGGCCGACGAGACGCTCGGCAATCGCATCCGTCGGGCCAAGGGCGAGAAGCTGCCGTACGTGCTCGTGGTCGGTGACGACGACGTGGCCAACCGCACCGTCGGCGTGAACCCCAGGGCCGTCGAGGGTCAGCGCGGCGAGGTCGAACGCGACGTGTCGCTCACCGACTTCGTTGCCCGCCTGGCCAGCGACGTCGACACCAAGCGCTGATCGTGGACTCGCTCGACTCCTCCCGCCCCGACCCCCGTTCGCACCCCGACCCCGGTTCTGTTGCGCAGAACCGCGGGGAACTCCGCGTTCCTGCGCAACAGAACGGGGACCGAGGGGTCCCGAGCAGGGGCTGAGCCGTGCCGCTCGATCACCTCTGGGCGACGTGGCGATCCGCGTACGTCACCGGCCTCACCGCGTCCCGTGATCTTGCCGATTCGACGAACGACGACCCGGGCCGGGCAGGCGATGGATCCGGCGGGCCCTCGACTGCGGCCGATCCGGACGCGGGGCCACCGATCCCCGACATCGACGGTCGGTCGCTGTTCGAGCGGATCCTTCTCGCCCCCGGAACCGACGACGAGAAGCAGATCGTGCTCCGGGGGAGCCGGTGCTTCGTCATCCTGAACCGGTTCCCGTACACCTCTGGGCACCTGATGGTGCTGCCGTTGCGGGCCGTGCCCAACCTGGAGGACCTTGACGGCGACGAGTTCGCCGAGTTGTGGGCGCTGGTCCGCGACGCCGTCGTCGCGCTGAAGGCCGGACTCGGCTGTGACGCCGTGAACGTCGGCATCAACCTGGGCGCAGCCGCCGGCGGTTCGCAGGCCGACCACCTGCACGTGCACTGCGTGCCGCGTTGGGTGGGCGACGCCAACTTCATGTCGGTCGCGGGGGAGACCCGGGTGCTGCCCGTCTCGCTCGATCACGCACGCGACGCCATTCGAGCGGCTTGGCCCGCTTCGTGATCGGTGCGGTTCGGGAACTACGGTCGCGGGCGTGACCGACCCCCGCTCCGATGACGACGTCGAGGCCGCGGCGCAGCTCCACGCTCATACCGCCGACCCCGAAGCTGCAGATGTCGCGACCGATGCGCGGGGTCACGCCGAGTCCACCAGCGCTTCGGCGTCAGTGCCGGTGACGCCGTCGCCCGCCGCAGAACAACTGCTCGACCAGGATGGCGTCGACCTCCGGGCCTCGCTTGCATCGCAGCCTTCCACTGATGGCGACTACGTCGATGAGCTGCCCGAGGATCTGAACGTCTCGGAGTTCGTCGGTCCCTACACGTTCCCGAACAACAACCGTCGCCGGATCCCGGCCGCCATCTACCTGGTGATGGGCGCAGCGTGCATCGCGGCCTACGCGCTCAACGATGCCGACAGCGCCCTCGTGAACAACGGCACCCTCTGGGCCGGTGTCGGGCTCGTGCTCTTCGGCGCCTACGGCATGGTCGCTGGCTGGACGCTGCACGTCGAGGAGTCGGACGCCCTCGCGACGGCATCGGGAACGGTCGGCTTCGCCGTCGGCCACGCTTCGGCGCAGATGGCGTGGCGCGGTTGGTTGAGCCGTCCTACGTGGCGGATCCTCTGCTATTCGGCGGAGAACCCGCCCAAGCAGCGGGGGATCGTGCTCGTCGACGGCGTGTCGGGCAGCGTCATCGAGTGGTTCGCTGAGGACAACCCCGAGGACTGGTCCCAGCTCGACGGCTCGCTGACCGCCTGACGCTGCGCCGTCACATGGCGGTGGCCCGGCTCGGCCGGCGGCCGTTCGGTGTGGGTTCGGTCGAGGCCGGCGACCTTGTACGTGTGGGACCGCTGAGCGGTCGGTGGGGTACAAGTTCGGTGTGGGTCTTGGTTGAGGCCGGCGATGTTGTACGTGTGGGACCGCTGAGCGGTCGGTGGGGTACAAGTTCGGTGTGGCGACCGGAGGGGCAGACCCTGTTGACCCGATCCGAGGGTGTCCTTCACTTTTGGTCGATGACGGTCTACGGTGTGCTAACTGCAGTTAGCACCCTGTGCGGCCGACCGGTCGTCGCGGTCGAGTGCACCCGTCCCGACGGGGTGCAGAGAGACGAGGCCACCAACCATGTTCGACGGGAACTTCCGCACTCAGGTCGATGCGGCCGTGAAGCCCATCGGTCACAGCATCAAGCGCCTTGGCATCACCGCCGACATGATCACCGCGACCGGCGTCGTGATGGCGGTCGGCGCAGCGGTCGCCATCGGCGCGGGGTACCTGAACCTGGGCCTGCTGTTCCTGGTGCTGACCGGCGTCCCTGACCTGGTCGACGGTGCCGTCGCCAAGGCGTGGGGCACATCCAGCCAACGTGGCGCTTTCTTCGACTCGGTGTCGGATCGCCTCACCGACGGACTGCTCTTCGGTGGCGTTGCCTGGTACCTGACCGCGACCGACGGCCGTCCGTGGGCAGTGATCCTCCCTGTTGCCTGCTACGTGTCAGCGTCGCTGGTGTCCTACATCCGAGCGAAGGCCGACGCCCTCGGTCTCGACGGCAGCGGTGGTCTGGTGGAACGTGCCGAGCGGTTCATCCTGCTCGCCATCGGCCTGCTCTTCCCGGCGCTGCTGCTGGCGATCCTCGGCCTCATCGTGGTGCTCAACATGATCACGGCCGCCCAGCGGTTCGTGAAGGTGTGGAAGCAGGCCGCAGCGCCGCCGAAGGCGCTGTCGGATCGGCGCCGTTCCCGTGCCCGTCGCACCGGTCGTACCTCTGGCGCCAACCGAGCGGATCACCGTGGCACCCGTGCTGATCGCCGCCCGCGTCGCTGAGCACGTCACTCCGTCTCGCCTTCCTCGCTGATCTCTCGCGTCCGTGGAACTGACCGTCGGGGGACTGCGCCTCGCTCAGCGCATCGTCAAGGTGGTGCCGCGCCCCATCGGTGCGCCGACCGCCCGGTTGCTGGGACGCCTCGCCGTTCCGTTCTCGGGTGAGCAAGCGCTGATCGCGGAGCGCAACATGCGCCGCGTGCTCGGGCCCGAGGCGTCGGACGCGCAGATCCGCCGAGCGGTCCGGCAGGTGTTCGAGAGCTACGCCCGCTACTGGTTCGACACGCTGCGCCTTCCGGCGCTGAACCCAAAGGAAGTTGCCGACGGCTTCACGATCGAAGGCGCCCAGCACGTCATCGACGCGTTCGACCGCGGCGTCGGACCGATCCTGGCGCTGCCCCACGTCGGCGGTTGGGAGTGGGCCGCGAAGTGGCTCAGCACCGAACGCGGCTGGAGCGTCTCGGCGGTGGCCGAGCAGTTGGAACCACCGGAGCTGTACGAGTGGTTCCTCGATCTTCGTGCGGGGCTCGGCATGAACATCGTTGCGCTCGGTCCCTCGGCCGGTTCGGAGTCGGCGAAGGCGCTCGCCTCGGGTCACATCATGTGCCTGCTGTGCGATCGCGACATCGCCGGCACCGGCATCGAAGTGGAGTTCTTCGGCGAACGCACCACGATGCCGGGTGGTCCGGCGCTGTTGGCGCTGCGTTCGGACTCGCCGCTGCTGCCGACGGCGGTCTACTTCCGAGGGGAGCGCTGCCACGGTGTGATCGGTGCGCCGCTCGACACCGAGCGTCGTGGTCGCCTTCGCGACGACGTCGCTCGCGTCACCCAGGACCTGGCGTACTCGCTGGAGGCGCTCATCCGCGTCGCTCCAGAGCAGTGGCACCTGCTGCAGCCGAACTGGCCGAGCGACATCGCAGCGCTCGCCGAGGGTGATCCAGCGCTCGCAGCAGCCACGGCGTCCACATCGAACCCTTCGCAGAACAACGGCGATGGGTCATCCCGGTAGGGTGCCCGCCGTGCGCATCGGCCTGGTCTGTCCCTACAGCCTGACCTTGCCCGGCGGGGTGCAGGGCCAGGTGCTGGCCCTCGCTCGCTCGATGCGTCGCCGCGGGTACGAAGCCCGCGTCCTCGCTCCGTGCGACGGGCCGCCGCCTGAGCTGTTCGTCACCCCGCTCGGCAACAGCCTGCCTTCGGCGTCGAACGGGTCGGTCGCCCCGGTGGCCCCCGATCCGGCAGCGCAGCTCAGAACGATCCGGGCGCTCTGGGACGAGGGCTTCGACGTCGTGCACCTGCACGAGCCGCTCGCTCCGGGGCCGACGATCACCTCGCTCATGTTGAAGCCGGCGCCGCTGATCGGCACGTTCCATGCTGCGGGCTCGCAACCGGCCTACACCGCAGCGGCGCCTGCGGTGCGTTGGGGCGCACGGCGCCTCGACATGCGAGTCGCGGTGTCACCCGATGCCCGGGACCTCGCTCAGGCGCATCTGGGCGGCGAGTACGAGCTGCTGTTCAACGGTGTCGAGGTGGAGCGGTTCGCAACCGCCGAGCCGTGGCCGACCGAAGGGCCGACCGTCTTGTTCGTCGGTCGCCACGAACCCCGCAAGGGCCTCGACGTCTTGTTGGAGTCGTTGGCGCACCTTCCGACGGACGCTCGGGTGTGGGTGGCCGGCACCGGGCCCGACACCGACGCGCTCAAGGCCCGATTCACCGACCCCCGGATCGAGTGGCTGGGGCGGATCTCCGACGACGAGCGTGATCGTCGCCTGGCCGGCGCCGATGTGTTCTGTGCGCCGTCGCTCGGCGGCGAGTCGTTCGGGGTGATCCTTCTGGAGGCGATGGCGGCCGGCGTGCCGGTCGTTGCCAGCGACATCCCCGGCTACACCAAGGTCGCGACCGCCCCCGCTCCTGACGGCAGCGTGCCGCCCGAGCCGGCCGCGGTCCTGTCACCCGTCGGTGATCCGGCGGCGTTGGGCGCGGCGCTGCACCGGGTGCTGACGGACGCCGATGTCGCGGCCCGTCAACGCGAGCTCGGCATCGCCCGTGTGGCGCCGTACGACATGGAGGTGCTCGTCGGCCTCTATCTGGATCGGTACCGACGCCTCATCGCCGGGTAGCCTTGACCGCCGTGTCCAGCACCTCGACATCCAGCGGGTCCACCGCTCCCGGTTCCTCCGCGGATGCTTCGACGGACGGCGCCGTTGGCAAGTCCTTCGACGCCAAGGCCGCAGCGGTCGTCACCGCGATGTCGTTGTTCGGGGTGATGCCCGGGATGGTCGTCGCCGTCGTGCTCGCGCTCACCATCGGGCCGTTGTACGGCATCGTCGGGTTGCTCCTCGTCGCCGGTGCATGGTGGGCCTTCGTCCGCATGCAGGCCCGCGGCGCGCTCGACAAGGCGCTCACCTCGATCGGTGGGAGCCCGATCGGCGAGGCGGACTTCCCCCGGTGGGCGAACGTGGTCGACGGCCTGGGCGTCTCGAGCGGTGTCAACGACGCCGAACTGTGGGTGCTCGACAGCGATCACGCCAACGCGGTCGCCGTGGCATCGTCGGACCGTTCGGTCATCGTCGTCACCCGCCCGCTGCTCGACGCGCTGTCGGTGGTGGAGATGGAAGCGGTGGCCGCGAACCTGCTCGGTCGGATCAAGGACGGCTCGGCCCGTTACGGCACGGTCACGTTCGGCGTCTTGGGCGGGTTCCTGGGCTCGATCGACGCTGCCGGCAAGCTCGTGGCCGACGGTCTCGGCGATCAGCGTGACGTGCGCAGCGACTTCGTCGCCGTCGCGTTGACCCGCTATCCCCCCGGGCTCGCGAGGGCGCTCGAGCACCTCGATCGCATCGGCACCACGGTGGCGGGCACCGCTCCCGCCACGGCGCACCTGTGGCTGGCGCCCGTCGTCGACGGCGACGCCGGGGTGGACCCGGCGATCGCGGCATCGGTCGCGCAGCCGCTCTCGTACCGTGCCGCGGTGCTCGACGAGCTCTGAGCGAACCGATCCCTGCCGGTTCCGGCGTCCGGCCACTCACCGCATCGGCGGTCGCCGACCAGAGCCCGCCGACCACCGACGACCGCCGAACGCCACTCGCTCAGCACCTCGCTGCGGCTGTGACGCCCGACTCCACCGCCGATCCCGCTTCGGGTCCGGCCGGGGCCGGTCAGTAGACTCCACGACATGTCGCAGTCAGACGCCTCCCTCCCCGTCGGAACAGCTCACCAGACCGGTTCGCAGCTCGTGAAGCGTGGTCTGGCAGAGATGCTCAAAGGCGGCGTGATCATGGACGTCGTCAACGCCGAGCAGGCCAAGATCGCCGAAGACGCGGGCGCCACCGCGGTGATGGCGCTCGAGCGCGTGCCGGCCGACATCCGCGTCGACGGCGGCGTGGCCCGCATGAGCGACCCGGCGATGATCGAGGGCATCCAGGCCGCGGTGACGATCCCGGTCATGGCCAAGGCTCGCATCGGTCACTTCGCAGAGGCGCAGATCCTCCAGGCGCTCGGTGTGGACTACATCGACGAGTCCGAGGTCCTCACCCCCGCAGACGAGGCCCATCACATCGACAAGTGGGCGTTCACCGTGCCGTTCGTGTGCGGCGCCACCAACCTCGGCGAGGCGCTGCGGCGCATCTCCGAAGGTGCGTGCATGATCCGCTCCAAGGGCGAAGCCGGTACCGGCAACGTCGTCGAAGCGGTGCGCCACCTGCGTTCGATCACGGGTGACATCCGCAAGTTGACGCTGGCGGACTCGGCCGAGTTGTTCCAATGGGCCAAGGAACTGCGCGCACCGTTGCCGTTGGTACAGGAGATCGCGCAGACCGGCGAGCTGCCGGTGCCGTTGTTCTGCGCCGGTGGACTCGCCACCCCGGCGGACGCGTCGCTGGCGATGCAGCTGGGCGCGCAGGCGGTGTTCGTGGGTTCGGGGATCTTCAAGTCCGATGACCCGGCACCGCGGGCGAAGGCGATCGTCGAAGCAACAACCCACTTCAACGACGCCGACATCCTGGCGAAGGTCAGCCGGGGTCTGGGTGCGCCCATGACCGGCATCGGCATGGACGAGATCGAGGTCACCTTCGCCGACCGCGGCTGGTGAGGTCGTGAAGGTCGGGGTGCTCGCGCTCCAAGGAGCGTTCTCCCTTCACGCGCGGGTGCTGGCGTCGCTCGGCGTTCAGACGCTCGAGGTGCGCCTTCCCGAGCAGCTCGATGCCGTCGACCGCCTGGTCGTGCCAGGTGGTGAGTCCACGACCATGTCGATGCTCGCCGAGCGCTTCGAGCTCCTCGAACCGCTGCGGGCGTTCGCCCGGTCCGGTCGCCCGGTCTTCGGCACGTGCGCGGGTGCGATCCTGCTCAGCTCCGAGATCATCGACGGTCGAGCCGATCAGCACTGCCTGGGTGCCATCGACGTGTCGGTGCGTCGCAACGGCTTCGGTCGTCAGGTCGACAGCTTCGAGATCGACCTCGACATCCCTGCGCTCGGCGCTGCGGGCCTCGGCGATGAGCCGTTCGACGCCGTGTGCGTCCGGGCGCCGGTCATCGAACGCATCGGCGACGACGTCGAGGTGATGGCCTCCGTCGATGGAAATCCCGCGCTGGTGCGCAGCGGCGCGATCATGGTGGCCATCTTCCATCCGGAGCTCGCCGGCGATCGGCGCCTGCACGAGCTCTTCGTCCTCTGATCCAACAGCCCCCAGTCTGCGGGGCTCGCCGGGTCGGCGGGCCAGACCGCACCGTTTCGGACCGCTCCACAGCGGCACGCAACGGGTCGACAGAACAGGAGCGGCATGTCCGGGCATTCCAAGTGGGCGACGATCAAGCACAAGAAGGGTGCCGCTGACGCCAAGCGCGGCAAGCTCTTCGCCAAGTTGATCCGCCAGGTCGAAGTCGCAGCGCGCAACGGCGGCGGCGACCCCGACATGAACCCGAACCTGCGGACGATGTTCCAGAAGGCTCGTGACGCGTCGGTTCCCATGGACACGATCGAGCGGGCCATCAAGCGGGGCACCGGAGAGCTCGAAGGCGTCACCTATGAAGAGGTCACCTACGAGGGCTACGCGCCGCACGGCGTCGCGGTCTACATCGAGGCGCTCACCGACAACCGCAACCGGACCGGGCCCGAGGTGCGCTCCGCGTTCTCCAAGCTGGGCGGTTCGATCGCCGAGCCGGGCGCGGTGGCGTGGCAGTTCGAGCGCAAGGGGCTGATCATGGTGCCGGGCTCGGTCGACGAGGACGAGATCATGCTCGCCGCGATCGATGCGGGCGCCGACGACGTGTCCGGCGACGGAGAGCACTGGCAGATCACGACCGAAGCCCAGCTGACCGCTGCGGTGCGCCAGGGGATCGAAGAGGCCGGCATCACCGTCGAGTCGTCGGACCTGACGATGTTGCCCAGCTCGGTCGTCGAGCTCGACAGCGTGGAGGCCGCCAAGGCGGTCCTGCGGTTGGTCGACGCGCTCGAGGACCACGACGACGTCCAGCACGTGTACGCCAACATGGACATCTCCGACGACGTCCTCGCTGCACTCGACGCCTGACTCATCGCCATGATCGACGACGAGACGGGCCCCACGACCGACGCTGCGGTGCTCCCCGGACCAGGCGACCTGCGCATCGGTGATCCTGCACCGGAGTTCACCCTTGACGGCGTCGACGGTCGCAGCGGGGCGCCGCTGACCGTCTCGTTGGCATCGTTGCAGGGCCGCCCGCTGGTGATCGCGTTCTACCCGGCGGACGACTCACCGGTGTGCACCGCGCAGCTGAACGAGTACACCGCCACGATCGGCGAGTTCGACCGCCTGGATGCGCAGGTGGTGGCGATCTCGCCGCAGTCGCCCGAGTCGCACCGTGGGTTCGCCGCCGCCCAGGGCGGGTTCGCATTCCCGTTGCTGTCCGACGTCGACATGTCGGTCGGTCGCTCGTTTGGGGTGGTCGGTCTGCTCGATCTGTATCGACGCTCGACGTTCGTGCTCGACGCACAGGGGGCGGTCCGATACGCCCACCGGTACCTGAACGCCGCTGCGGGCTACCACTCCACCCCGGATCTGGTCTCGGTCCTCTCTGGGCTCTGATCCGGTGCCCTCCGGGTTCTGATCCGGTGCCCGCCAGCCTCTGATCGAGCGGGTCGCCCGACTACTGGGCGACGCCGAGCAGGCGCGCCCGGGTGACCGAGCGCACGCCGGTGTGCAGGCTGATCGCCGCGACGACCCAGGCGATGGCTCCCAGGATCCAGCCGGTCGCGGATGAGCCCCCGAGCAACGTGCCGGTCGACTGGCTGTAGGCGATGCCGATCATCGGCAACGTGATCAGGCCCGACGCCTGCTGCGCTGCGGCCGTCGATCGCACTCGTGCCGAGAGCCGAAGGACGAGCGACAGCGTCAGCAGCAGGAACGGCGGCATGATCCACAGCATCAGGACCCACCATTCGGGGGTCGGGAAGAACCATCCGCCGACCTCGGGTCCGACGACCAGGTTGACGACCATCGAGTACATGCCGAAGCCGACCAGCGTCGTCAGGTAGCCGGGGACGAAGCTGGCGAACAGCTTGCCCAGGTAGATCTCGCGGACCGACGCGGGGGAGTGGGCGAGGAACTCGCCGGTGCCTCGCTCCCGCTCGCCGACGAGCGTGGCGGCACCGACGGCGGTCGAGATCGTGAGCGGGACGACCACCGCAACCGGAGCGAAGAGGTACACGGCGAGCGCGAACGCGGTACGACCCTGCGGAGACTGGCCCTGGATCTGTGCCTGGGCCTGTGGCGGCAGGATCTTGAGTGCCTGGCTCGCCTGTTGGACGACGTTGATGTCGCCGATGGATGTGATCGTCAACAGCAGCACCGTCGGGATCACGAAGAAGAACAGCGATCCGAGCGCGACCATCGGGATCCAGTAGTCCTTCGACTGGATGAGCTGGCGCAGGTCGGTGCGCGCGACCACCCACATGCGGCGTCGGCTGAAGTCCTTCGCTGCCCTCGTCCTGCGCGAGTGGCGTTGGGAGCGGGGGGCGCCCACCTGGCCGGAGTCGGAGCCGGAGGGGCCCCTGCCGAACTCGATCGCGGTCATCGGCGTCCTTCCTGGATCATGTCGGTGCTCTGGGTGCCGCTCGTGTGGCCGGTGCTCGTGTGGCCGGCGCTCGGCTGCGGTGCGAGCAGCGCCGGGTCGAAGGGCGGGGGTACCGTCGCTGGTGCTACCTGGGCATCCGGGGTTGTCGTACCGAGGGTCGGGAGCGTCCCGTGGCCGGTGGTGATCGGTGCGATGCCGGCACCGAGCGCGCCGACGCCCGCTTCTCGACGGATCGTGAAGTAGAGGTCCTCCAGCGTGGGGACGTGCGGGTCCACCCGGGTGAGGCGGATGCCATCTGCGATCAGTGACGCGACGATGTCGGGTACCCGACGCAGGTCGTCGACCTCCAGGCGCACCCCGGACGGGTCTCGCCGATAGCCCGCAACGCCGGGGAACGACGCGGAGCGGTCGAGCAGCCGGGTGTCTTCGGCGTCGAGGGTCAGGATCGGGTTCGGCCAGTAGCGGTGGGTGAGCTCGGTCGGCGAGCCGGAGATCAGTGCGGTGCCGGCCTCCATCATGACGATGTGATCCGCGAGGCCCTCCGCTTCGCCGAGCAGGTGCGTGCACATGACGACGGTGTGACCGAACGAGGTCATTTCCCGGATCATGTCGAGCACGGCGTAGGACGATTCCGGGTCGAGTCCGGACGTGGGCTCGTCGTAGAGGAGGAGCTGCGGATCGTGCAGCACCGACCGGGCGAGCGCGAGTCGGGTCTTCATGCCGGTCGAGTAGCCGCCCACCATCTGGTCGAGGGCGTCGGAGATCCCGAACCGCGCGGCGCACTCCTCGATGCGCTCCGCAGCGTCGCTTCCCCTTCCGACGTCGTAGAGCTCAGCCGCGTACGCGAGGTTGTCGCGTCCGGTCAGGCGGTCGTAGAGCGCCGGCTTCGCGGAGACCACGCCGCAGCGCGGCCGCACCAGGTGGCCGTCGTCGTCGGGGTCGAGCCGGAACGTCGACACCGCCCCCCACATCGGAGCGATCGCCCCCGTGATGGCACGGATCGCGGTGGTCTTGCCGGCGCCGTTGGGGCCGAGCAGCACGGTGATGGCACCGTCGGGCACCTCGAAGGACAGGTCGTCGAGCGCCATGTTCGTTCCGAACCGGTGCCCGACGTGATCGACGGCCACGACGGGCGCTGGTTCCGCGGGCGATGCCGGAACCGCCGCCGTCACCGCATCCGCAGTCGGCTGCACGCGGGACGCTGCAATCGGGGCGAGGGTTGCCGCCTCGAAACGCTCGGGTGGGACCGCCGCGGTGGGTCGCGTCGGGGTCATCGGGTGCCGGGGGGACTCCATCCATGCTCATATCGGCGCGCCGGGCCGGATCTGTAGGGCCTGCGTTCATCGCCGTGATCGTCGCTGAAGGCGGGTTCAGGTCCTTGTGGGTCCACCATCGACCCGCAGACCGTTTGCTACGGTCGAACCTGTGTTCGTGCTCGGTGTGGACCCAGGCCTGTCTCGTTGTGGCTACTGCGTGTTGCGTGTCGACACCCCCAAGCCCCGGGCGGTCGCGCTCGGCGTGTTGCGCACCGACGCAGCACTCCCGACGCCTCGCCGCCTGGCAGAGCTCCGCGACGACTTCCGTGGGCTGCTCGACGAGTTCCCACCGACCGCCGTTGCGGTCGAGCGCGTGCTGTTCCAGGTGAACGTCCGCACGGCGATGGGTGTCGGCCAGGCATCCGGGGTGCTCATGGCCGAAGCGGCGTCGCGGGGAACCGACGTTGCGGAGTACTCGCCCAACCAGGTCAAAGACGCCGTCGCCGGCCACGGCGACGCTGACAAGGAGCAGGTGCAGCAGATGGTCCAGATCCTCCTCGACCTCCCGGCGCCACCGAACCCTCCCGACGCCGCGGATGCGGCAGCGGTTGCGCTGACCCACGTTGCGATGTCGGGAGTGCTGCGGTGATCGGGTCGTTGCGTGGCACGTTGCTCGACCGCGACCGTACGGAGCTCCTCGTCGAGGTCGGAGGTGTCGGGTACCTCGTGTCGGTCACCCCGGCCACCTCCGCCGGCGCCGGCGAGATCGGCGCCGAAGCGTTCCTGCACGTGCACCAACAGGTCCGCGAAGACGCCCAGACGCTCTACGGGTTCTCCACGATCGATGACCGCAGGGTGTTCGAAGTCCTGATCGGCACCCACGGGGTCGGTCCGTCGCTTGGGCTGGCCATCTTGTCGGTGCACTCTCCGGCGGAGCTGCGTCGGGTCCTCGCCGCCGACGACATCGACGCGCTGTGCATGGTTCCCGGCGTGGGCAAGAAGACCGCCGCCCGGTTGCTCGTCGAGCTCAAGTCCCGGATGCAGGCGGGCGAGGTCGATCCGTCAGCCGCGCTCGCGGCCATCTCGGGTGGACCGTCGGGCGCCACCCGCTCCGATGTCCGGGACGCGCTCGTCGAACTGGGCTACGGCGCCGAAGAGATCGGTCGGGTGCTCGTCGATCTGCCCGAATCCGGCGACACCTCCGAACTGCTCCGCTCGGCGTTGCAACGACTGGCCGCAGCATGAGCAGCACGAGGAGCTGGACGTCGGTCCGCGGTCTGCGCCAACGGTCGGGGCCGGTCGCGTGGCGTGGAGTGCTGCGCTGATGGCACGCGAAGAGCTCCTCGACCCGGCAGCGGGCGACGGCGACGATGACCTCGACGCCGCAGAGCTGGCACGGCTCGCTGCCATGACCGCACCGGACCCGGCGACAGGCCTGGCGGCAGAGCAGGCCGCGTCGCTTCGGCCGCGCACACTCGACGAGTTCGTCGGCCAGAGCGAGCTCAAGCGACGGCTGTCGATCATCCTGGAAGCAGCGAGGCTCCGCGGTCAGGCAGCGGACCACTTCTTGTTCGCAGGCCCCCCGGGTCTCGGCAAGACGTCGCTCGCCGGCATCGTCGCCACAGAGATGGACGTGACCATGCAGGTCACCTCGGGTCCCGCGTTGGAGCGGCCCGGTGACCTCGCGGCGATCCTCACCAAGCTCGGTGACGGCGACGTCTTGTTCATCGACGAGATCCATCGACTGTCCCGCTCGATCGAAGAGGTCCTCTACCCGGCGATGGAGGACTTCCAGCTCGACATCGTGTTGGGCAAGGGGCCTGCAGCTCGATCCATCCGGCTGGACCTGCCGCGCTTCTGCCTGGTCGGTGCCACCACCCGCACCGGCCTGATCACCGGACCGCTCCGCGACCGCTTCGGCCTGGTCGCCCGACTCGACTACTACGAGCCGGAGGACCTGCGAGCGATCGTGGTCCGTGCGGCGAACATCCTCGGCGCCGACATCGATGGGGCCGGCGCCGAGGAGATCGCCGGACGTTCGCGTGGGACGCCCCGCATAGCGAACCGACTTCTGCGGCGCGTCCGCGACGTCGCAGAGGTGGAGGGCGACGGCCGGATCGACGCCGCCACCGCCCGCGCCGGACTGGAGCTGTTCGGTATCGACTCGTTGGGCCTCGACAAGGTCGACCGTTCCATCCTCACTTCGCTGTGCGCCAGGTTCGGCGGCGGCCCGGTGGGGCTGTCCACGTTGGCGATCGCAGTGGCGGAGCCGTCCGAGACCGTCGAAGACGTCTACGAGCCGTACCTCATCCAGCAGGGCATGCTCGTGCGCACGCCTCGCGGAAGGGTCGCCACCGCGGCCGCCTGGCGTCACCTCGGCATGGTGCCGCCGCCGTCGGCCATGCCCGGAGCAGTCGACCCCAGCTTGTTCGAGTGAAGCGCTGAGCGCAGCGGCGCGCCGTCGTCGAGCCGGTGCGGCGTGCACCGTTGCACTGCGGTTCCACTCGGAGTGCCGTCGCGTGGAATCCTTGTACCGCGGGCGCCGCCACAAGTGGTCGATCGCCCCACCCTTCCTACGTTTCCCCCTGAGGTCAGCAGTGCAGCGCAACAACTTCTCCGACGAGCACCACATGTTCCGGGACGCCTTCCGGACGTTCCTGGATCGGGAGATGGTCCCGAACCGGGAGAAGTGGACCGAGGACGAGATCGTCGACCGGTCCGTGTTCGCCAAGGCAGGAGCGGCAGGGTTCCTGGCGATGGCGGTCCCCGAGGAGTACGGCGGAGCCGGCGTCGACGACTTCCGCTACAGCCAGATCATCTCCGAAGAGATCTGTCGGGCCGACCTGCTCCCTCATGGCCTGGGCATGACGCTGCACAACGACGTGTGCCTGCCGTACTTCTTGGACTATTGCACCGACGAGCAGATGCAGCGCTGGTTGCCGGGGATCGCGTCGGGTGAGCTGATCACTGCGGTGGCGATGACCGAGCCGGGCATCGGTTCGGACCTGGCGTCCATGACCACCTCTGCGATCCGTGACGGTGACACCTACATCCTCAACGGCTCCAAGACGTTCATCACGAACGGCATCAACGCGGACTTGGTGATCGTCGCGTGCAAGACGGACCCGTCGCAGAAGCACAAGGGCATGTCCATCGTGATCGTCGAGCGTGGCATGGAGGGCTTCGAGCGGGGCCGCAACCTCGACAAGGTCGGGATGCACGCGCAGGACACCGCCGAGCTGTTCTTCACCGACGTGCGGGTCCCGGCAGAGAACCTCCTCGGCGAGGAGGGCCAGGGGTTCACGCTGCTGGTCAAGAACCTGCCCCAGGAGCGGCTGTCGATCTCCCTCGCGGCCGTGGCGCACGCGCGGGCGATGCTCGGCTGGACGATCGAATACGCCCGGGAGCGCACGGCGTTCGGCCAGCCGATCGGCAACTTCCAGAACAGCCGCTTCAAGCTGGCCGAGATGGAGACCGAGGTCACGATCGCCGAGACGTTCGTCGACCGCTGCGTCGACCTGCTCAACGACGGAGCGCTCACCGCAGAAGAGGCCGCGATGGCCAAGTGGTGGACCACCGAACTGCAGAAGCGCGTCGCCGACACCGGCATGCAGCTGCACGGCGGTTACGGGTACATGAACGAGTACCCGATCGCCCGGGCCTGGACCGACGCCCGCATCACCTCCATCTACGGCGGGACGACCGAGATCATGAAGGAGATCATCGGTCGGTCCATGGGCTTCTGACCCATCGGCGGTGCAGGCAACTGCGCTCCGCTTCGCATGCGCACCGACGAGCTCGACTACGACCTGCCTGCGGGATCGATCGCCCAGGTGCCGATCGAACCCAGGGACGCGGCGCGTCTGCTCATCGACTGCGGTCCGGGGGCGGCGCCCGAGCATCGACACATCGCCGACCTCGTGGACCTGTTGGATGCGGGTGACCTGCTCGTGCTCAACACCACGCGGGTGTTGCCGGCCCGAGTGCCGATCGTCCGCCCGACCGGTGGATCGGGCGAGGTGCTGCTGCTCGACGAGCAGAACGACGGGTGGTGGGAGGTGCTGTGTCGGCCAGCACGCAAGCTCCGCAACGGCGACGTGGTGCACGCGGTCCGCGGTGGGTTGCGCTTCGTCGTCGGCGACGACGTCGGCGATGGACGCAAGCTGGTCCGGCCCGACTTCGATGAACCGACGCTGCTCGACGCGCTGGAGGTGGCAGGGGAGATGCCACTCCCGCCGTACATCGGCGAGCGGCTCGACGACGCCGAGCGCTACCAGACCGTCTTCTCGGATCGTCCGGCCTCGGCAGCGGCCCCCACCGCAGGTCTGCACCTGACCGAACGGGTGCTGACAGCGCTGGGCGAACGCGGCGTCGGAACGGCCCAGGTGGAGCTCGTCGTCGGGCTCGACACGTTCCGACCGTTGTCGACCGACACCGTCGAGGACCACCAGATCCACACCGAGCGCTACTCGGTACCCGACGCTGCGTGGGACGCGGTGACGCGCACCCGGGCCGACGGAGGACGGGTCGTTGCGGTCGGCACGACGTCGGTGCGAGCGCTCGAGTCCCGAGCCGCTCGAGGCGAGTCGTCGGGTCGCACCGACCTGTTCATCACCCCCGGGTTCGAGTTCCAGGTGGTCGACCAGATGATCACCAACTTCCACATGCCTCGCACGAGCCTGCTGGCGTTGGTGCAGGCTTTCGTCGGCCCGCACTGGCGTGATCTGTACGCCACGGCGCTCGACGCCGGCTACCGGTTCCTGTCCTTCGGAGATGCGATGCTGCTCAGCCGATCCGACCTCCGGCGACGTGTCGGTGACGACAGCGGTGGGCACGACACGTTGGACAGAGGAGCTCCGTGAAGCTGACGCTCGACATCACCGCGACCGACGGCTCCGCTCGCACCGGCACCGTCGCCACATCCAGGGGAGCGTTCCGCACGCCGATCTTCATGCCGGTGGCGACGAAGGGGACGATCCGATCGTTGATGACCCATGACCTCGCAGCGCTCGCTGCGGCCGACGGCACTGCTGGCGAGGTCGTGCTCGGCAACACGTACCACCTGATGTTGCGCCCAGGTGCGGATGTCGTGGCCGACCTGGGGGGGCTGCATCGCTTCGTCGGCTGGGACCAGCTGATGCTGACCGACTCGGGCGGCTACCAGGTGTTCTCGCTCGAACCGAAGCTGCACGACGGCGGCGCCGAGTTTCGCTCCACCTACGACGGCAGCACCCACCTGCTGACCCCAGAGGGAGCAGTCGCGACCCAGGAGCTCCTCGGAGCCGACATCCAGATGGTGCTCGACGTGTGCGCGCCGCTGCCGTCGAGCCGTGAGGCGCTCCGCGAGGCGCTCGAGTTGACCTCCGCATGGGCAGCGAGGGCACGGGCGGCGCACCGCCGCACCGATGACCAGGCGCAGTTCGGCATCGTGCAGGGCGGCACCGAGCTCGACCTCCGGAAGGAGTCCGCACAGAGGACGGTCGAGCTGGACTTCGATGGATACGCCGTCGGCGGCCTCTCGGTGGGTGAGACCCGACAGGAGATGCTGCCCGCCCTGGCTGCCGCATTGGAGCACCTGCCTGTGGATCAGCCGCGCTACCTGATGGGCGTCGGGGATCCGGTGTCGATCGTCGAGGCCGTCGCGCTCGGGATCGACATGTTCGACTGCGTGCTGCCCACACGGCTCGCTCGTCACGGCACGCTGCTCACCGACCTAGGGCGACTCAACATCAAGCGGTCAGAGTTCGCCCGTTCCGACGATCCGGTTGACGCGTCCTGCCCGTGCGCCACTTGCGCCCGCTATTCCCGGGGCTATCTGCGCCACCTCGTCGCCGTCGGCGAGACGTCGGCAGCATCGCTGTGCTCGGTGCACAACCTGACATGGATGTTCACCCTCGTCGGTCGCGTCCGCGCTGCGATCGCAGCGGGGACATTCGACTCGCTGCGCAGCGATGTCGCCGCGGTGTGGTCCGGTTCGGGTCCGGGTCTGGGTGACTCCTGAAGGCCTTGCGGGTGAAGCGCTGCCCTGATTGCCCAGCGGGGTCGGAGCGGCCCTACCATCTGCACACGTGAACGCACTTGTGTCCGTCCTTGCCGCCCAGCAGTCGGGGAGCCCCTTGGGCATCTTGATCCTGGTGGTCCCCTTCGGTTTGCTCATCTGGCTGATGGTCATGCCACAGCGCAAGCAAAAGGCCCGCCAGCAGCAGCTGATGTCGAGCCTGTCCGTCGGCGACGAGGTCATGACCAGCGGCGGCATCGTCGGCCAGATCACGTTCCTCGAAGATGACCTGGCCCACATCGAGATCGACCACGACGTGGTCATCCGAGTGGCCCGGGGCTCCATCGCCCGCTCGATGGCCGAGCCCGACCCGGCCGCAGCGCCCGCCAAGGGCGGCATGCTCGGCGGGTTGTTCGGCGGCGGCGCGGCCGCGTCGAAGGAGCGTTCCGGTTCCGGGTCGGATTCCGACACCGTCGACGTGCGGGCCACCAAGGCGACCAAGTCGTCGGGGACCGGCGTAGGGGCAGGTCGCAGCGCGACAGCGAAGAGCACCGCCAACGGCAAGAGCACGGCAAAGGCCGGCTCCCGCAAGAAGTAAGTCGCTCACACAGCCCTGGGTGAGGGGGGTCAGAGCATCGTCCGAGTCCGGGCGTTCTGCCGGTACCCTGTCCCGGCCCCGCGACGAGGACGAGAATGACGAAGCATCCGCTCAGAACGATGATCGCTGCCATGGTCGTGGCCTACGGCTTGGTCGCGCTCACCGTGTTCATGGGCAAGACGCCCACCTTGGGACTCGACCTCCAGGGCGGCATCGCCGTCAACCTGCAGCCGGTCAAGGACGGCAAGGTCGACAACTCCGTCACGGGCGAGCAGCTCGACCAGGCGATCGGCATCATCCGCAAACGGGTCGACGCGCTCGGCGTCGCGGAGCCGGAGGTGTCCCGTCAGGGCAACACGATCATCGTGCAGCTGCCCGGCGCCAAGGACCAGCAGCAGGTGCTCGACGTGGTCGGCAAGACCGCTGAGCTGCGGTTCCGTCCGGTGCTCGCCGATGTCGGCAAGGTGCCCACCGGCAAGGACCGCACCAAGGCGGAATCGGAGCTCAAGACGCTCCGGGAGCAGCTCAAGTTGCCCGAGGGCGTGACCGCAGCCCAGGTCGTCGCGGATGAGCAGGCCAAGCAGCAGGCCGCCAACCCGACTCCTTCCACGACCGTGCCCGAGGCCACGACCACGACCGCGGCGCCCACCACGACGACCACGGCGAAGCCCGCCACGACGGTCGATCCGACCAAGTCGGGCGGCGGTCGCAGTCGACTCACCGCCACAGAGGGCGAGGACGCCCCGACCCCGACGGCCAAATCGAAGACCACCACGACGGCGCCGACGACCACCACGACGGCGCCGACGACGACCACCACCACACCCACACCGCTCAACCAGTGGGGCGTGAACGCGTACGACAAGCAGTTCTCGACGCTCTACCAGCTCGAACAAGCGCTCAGCACCCAGACGACCACGACGGCCGACGACAAGGCCGATGCCGAGGTCAACCTGGCGGACAGCGACGGCAACGTCATGAAGCTCGGTCCTACGCTGCTCACCGGTCGCGCCGTCGAGACAGCCTCTGCAGGCCTTGGTCAGGATGGCAAGTGGTCCGTCAACCCGGTGTTCCGCAAGGGCGAAGAGGGCATCGACCTGTTCAACAAGGCCGCAGCGCTGTGCAACTCAGGTGCCCCGCAGTGCCCCGCCACCGGTGGCGCGACCCAAGGTCGGCTGGCGGTGGTGTTGGACAGCGAGGTCCTCTCCGCTCCGACGATCGGCCAGCCCAACTTCGAACGCGACAAGATCACGATCTCGGGCTCGTTCACCGAGGAAGAAGCCAAGAGCTTGGCCGTCGCCCTGCGCTTCGGCTCGCTGCCGATCGAACTGCAGGCCCAGCAGGCAGAGACGGTGTCGGCAACCCTGGGGGCGGACGCACTCCAGGCCGGCATCATCGCCGGTGCGATCGGGCTCCTGCTCGTGTGCGCCTATCTGCTCGGCTACTACCGCCTCCTCGGCCTAGCCACGGTCGGCAGCCTCACCATCTCGGCGTCGATCCTCTGGGTGATCATGTGTTGGATCAACGCGACGGTGACGCTGGCTGGGGTGGTCGGCATCGTCGTGTCGATCGGCATCTCGCTGGACTCATCGATCGTGTTCTTCGAGACGATCAAAGAAGACGTGCGCAACGGTGCCGGATTGAGACCGTCGGTCGACAAGGCGTTCGGGTCTGCTTATGCGACCATCGTCAAGGCCGACATGAGCTCGCTGATCGGTGCCGGCGTCCTGTACTGGTTGTCGGTGGGCCCGGTTCGGGGCTTCGCCTTCTACCTCGGCGTGGCCACGATCCTCGACCTCGTCTCCGCGTACTTCTTCCTGCGTCCGGCCGCGTTGGTGCTGGCTCGATCCAGCCAGGGCGAACACCCCAGGCGGTTCGGCATCCCGACCGACGATCTGCCGGCAGCCAAGCGGGCCAAGGCCGAGTCGCTCACGGCACCGGTCTACGCAGCCGACGCTGACGTCGACGACGCCGAGACAGCGACGAAGGACTCTGCAGCGAAGGACTCTGCAGCGAAGGACTCTGCAGCGAAGGACTCAGCGGCGAAGGACACCAAGGTTCCATCTGCATCGGAACCGACCGGAGAGGAGGCCTGAGATGGGAGTGCTCTCCGACGTCTATCGCGGCCAAAACGACTACAACTTCCCGCGCTGGTGGAAGCGAGTCGGCATCGTCTCGACGGTGCTGGTCATCATCTCGCTCGGGTCGCTGTTCGCCCGTGGTCTGAACCTGTCGATCGACTTCGAAGGTGGTTCCATCTGGGAGGTCCCGTCGCAGGACTTCACCGAAGCGCAGGCCGCAGCGGCGTTGCAGCCGTTCGGTGTGAACGCGATGGAGCGGTTCCAGGAAGCCACGACCACCGAAGGCGGACGGGTGATCCGCGTGTCGGGTCGTGTCGACAGCGTGGCCCAGGGTGCCAAGGCCGCCGACGCCCTCGCCAAGGCCTCGGGCCTGCAACAGGGCGAGGTCAAGGTCAACACCGTCGGTCCGTCGTGGGGGAGCGACATCACCGGCCAGGCACGGTTGTCGCTGATCGTCTTCATCGTGCTCGTCGCTGCCTACATCGCGTGGCGCCTGGAGACCCGGATGGCTGCGGCCGCGATCGTCGCGGTGGTCCACGACATCGTCATCACCATCGGCGTGTACTCGGTGTTCCAGATCGAGGTCACCCCGGCGACGGTCATCTCGTTCCTGACGATCCTGGGCTTCTCGTTGTACGACACGATCGTCGTGTACGACCGCGTCCAAGAGAACGCCACTCGTCTGGGTCGTTCCGGTCAGTACACCTACACCTCGATCATGCGCCGTTCGCTGAACCAGGTGTTCATGCGTTCGGTCAACACCACCATGGTCACGATCATCCCGGTCCTGTCGATCCTGATCGTCGGCCAGTTCGTGTTCGGCCAGGAGACGCTCGGCGACTTCTCGCTCGCCCTGCTGATCGGCCTGGTGTCGGGCACCTACTCGTCGCTGTTCGTTGCGCCGCCACTCACGGCGTGGCTGAAGGAGCGTGAGCCGCGCTGGACCCAGATCCGCGAGCGGCTCGTGGCGAAGGGCGTCGATATCACCGACACCACCTGGCACGGCGTCGTCGCCGGTGCTGGCGCCGGTGCTGTCGGCGCCACGGTGCCGGCCCGTCCTCGCACCGCTCGTGGTGCGGCCACTGCCAGATCGGGTGCTGCGACGTCGCCGAAGGCAGCAACGTCGCCGTCGTCGTCTTCGTCCGCTTCGTCGGAGAGGGACTCGCCCTCGACCGCGACGGTGGCTGACGCGGCGAGCGCCGACGATGAGGCGCCGGCGAGCGCTCCAGCACCGAAGAACCCCTACGGCAACGTGCCGCCTCGGCCGCGGAAGACCAAGAAGCGCTGAGCGTCGTCGCAGCTTCCGCAACGGTGTCGGGCGTTTCCGAGCGACGTCGGTAGCTTGATGGGAATGCGACGCGAGGTCACTGCCCCGGAGGTCATGACATGGCCACGGTGACCCGCGTCCTTCCGTGGCGGCGCCACACCCAACCTCCGGCGATGGAGGTCCAGGAGATCGTCGAGCAGTACCGGCGGTTCCACCCCAAGCGTCCGACCGAATCGATCACCGACGCGTACCGACTTGCCGCAGGGTCACACAAGGGTCAGTTGCGCCGTTCCGGTGAGCCCTACATCACCCACCCGCTCGCCGTGGCGGGCATCGTCGCCCGCTATGGCATGGACGACGTCACGATCGCAGCGGCGTTGCTGCACGACGCGGTCGAGGACACGGTCCTGACGCTCGAAGAGGTCGAAGCGGCATTCGGGTCCGAGGTCCGCGACATCGTCGACGGGGTCACCAAGCTCGAGCGCATCCACTTCGACTCCAAAGAGGCCCAACAGGCAGCCACCATGCGCAAGATGCTGGTGGCGATGGCCAAGGACCTGCGGGTGCTGGTCATCAAGCTCGCCGATCGACTGCACAACATGCGCACACTCGCGGCACTGCCAGCATGGAAGCAGGAGCGGACGGCGCAGGAGACGCTCGACATCTACGCCCCGCTGGCGCACCGACTGGGCATGCAAGAGGTCAAGCAGCAACTCGAAGACCTGTGCTTCGCGTCGCTTCATCCCAAGCGCTACGCCGAGATCGATCACATGGTCGCCAACCGCACCCCGGAGCGCGAGCGGTACCTGCTCGACGTGCAAGACGAGGTGACCAAGCGGCTGGTCGAGGTGAACATCGAAGCGGAGGTGACCGGTCGCCCCAAGCACCTGTGGTCCATCTACGAGAAGATGGTCGTCAAGGGCAAGGCGTTCGACGAGATCTTCGACCTGGTGGGCATCCGGGTCATCGTCGACTCGTCCAAGGACTGCTACGCGGCGCTCGGCACGATCCACGCGCTGTGGACGCCGGTGCCGGGTCGGTTCAAGGACTACATCGCGATGCCCAAGTTCAACCTCTATCAGTCGCTGCACACCACGGTGATCGGACCGGGAGGGCGTCCGCTCGAGGTGCAGGTCCGAACCCCCGAGATGCACAACCGCGCCGAATGGGGCGTCGCGGCGCACTTCTCCTACAAGGAAGGCCACTCCGAGGACGTCGCGTGGCTGACCCGGATCGTCGACTGGCAACAGGAGATGACCGACCCGGGCGAGTTCATGGCGAACCTGAAGATCGACCTGGACCAGGACGAGGTCTTCCTGTTCACCCCCAAGGGCGACGTCGTGACCTTGCCCGTCGGCGCCACACCGGTCGACTTCGCGTATGCCATCCACACCGAGGTCGGCCACCGCTGCATCGGGGCTCGCGTGGCGGGTCGGCTGGTGCCGCTCGACGGGGCGCTCACCTCCGGCGACACCGTCGAGATCTTCACCTCCAAGGTCGCCGGCGCCGGCCCCAGCCGCGACTGGCTCAACTTCGTCGCCACGCGTTCGGCATCGAACAAGATCCGCCAGTGGTTCTCCCGTGAGCGACGTGAAGATGCGCTGGAGTCGGGGCGGGAGACGCTGGTCAAGTCGCTGCGCCGCGAGGGGCTCCCCACCCAGCGGATCATGGGCGGCGCTGCCGTTGCGGAGGTCGCGCACCAGCTTCGCTTCCAGAACGTCGACGCCATGTACGCAGCGATCGGCGACCACCACCTGTCGGGTGAAGCCGTTGCCGCCCGTGTCGCCAAGCTGGTCCGCACCGCCGAGGGCGAACGCGAAGAGGTCGTCTCGACACCGTTGCGGCCGAGGAGTCGGCGCCGGTCGCGCCCCGCTGGGGTGCACGTGGAGGGCTACGACGACGTGCTCGTTCGCATGGCGCGATGCTGCACCCCGGTGCCCGGCGACGAGATCATGGGGTTCATCACCCGGGGCCGGGGCGTGTCGGTGCATCGGGTGGATTGTGCCAACGCTGCGTCGCTTGCGGACGGTCAACAGGAGCGGGTCATCGACGTCGACTGGGACGCAGACTCCACCGGTGACTTCGTCTCGTTGGTCGAGGTGAAGGCGCTCGATCGGCCGCGCCTGCTCCAGGACGTCACGTCCACCTTGAGCGAGCACCACGTGAACATCATCAGCTCCCAAAGCCACGCCGGAGCCGACCGAGTCGCCAAGATGCGCTTCGAGTTCGAGTTGAGCGATGCCTCACACCTCGACACGTTGCTCGGGCGGATCCGGAGCCTCGACAGCGTCTACGACGCGTACCGGGTCGTGCCCGGGTCCGACAACGCCTGAACCATCGGTGACCGCGCTCCGAGGAAGCGACATCACTCGGAGTAGTGGCTCCTCGCTGTTCGTGGTCGGCCGCTGACTCATTGTGGTGCTCGGCCAAAGAACTCCCGCGTCGGTCCTTGATCAAGCGTTCGGCTCTGTGTTTCTCTTGTGACATCGGGCGCATGGCTGTCGCCCGGGTGAGGGGTCATGGCGATGAGGGGTCTTCGTGTTGTGAGCGCGTGCGCGCTTGCAGTCACTGCACTGGTGATGGCGTCATGCCAGACGCCACCGGCCACAGGGGGCAACACCCCGCCGACGGCGTCGTTCACCGCGTCGCCGCTGGTGGGCCTAGCGCCGCTGCCGGTCAACTTCGACGCCAGCGCCAGCTTCGACACCGGGGGCAGCATCAGCGCCTACGAGTGGACCTTCGCCGACGGCGCCACCGCGACCGGGGTCACGACCTCGCACACCTTCACCGTCAACGGTTCCTACGCCGTGCAGCTCAAGGTGACCGACAACGGCGGCGCCACTGCGGTGACCACCCGGACGATCACCGTCGGCGTGGCAAACGTGCCGCCCACCGCGATCGCTGGTGTCGACCACGCATCGGGCATCGCCCCGCTGGCCGTGACGTTCTCGTCGGCCGGCTCGGGCGACGTCGACGGTTCGATCACGACGTGGGCCTGGGACTTCGGTGACGGATCGCCGGGCTCCAACGTCCCGAACCCGACGCACACCTACACGTCGCCAGGCATCAAGACCGCGGTGCTGACGGTGACCGACGACGACGGGGCGGTCGCCTCTGACACGGTCACGGTGACGGTCAGCGCCAACCAGGCGCCGGTCGCTGCATCCTCGGCCACACCGAGCACCGGCAAGGCGCCGCTGATCGTCGCGTTCAGCTCGGCCGGCTCGTCGGATCCCGATGGGGGAGCGCTCAGCTACTCGTGGAGCTTCGATGACGGCACGCCGACCTCGAACGCTGCGAACCCCAACCACTCCTACGCCGCGGCGGGCACCTACTACCCGGTGCTGACCGTCACCGACCCGCAGGGCGCGACCGCCTCGCACACCTCGACCGTCGTCGTGACCGCCAACCAGGCGCCCGTCGCTGTCGCTGCCGCCAACGTGACCTCGGGCCCTGCGCCGCTCGTGGTGAACTTCGACGCCACCGGGTCCACCGACGCCGACGGCACGATCTCGAACTACCTCTGGACGTTCCCAGGCGGGGTGACCTCGTCGCAGACCAACCCGCAGTTCACCTTCGCCGTACAGGGCACCTACAGCGTGTCGCTAGCCGTCACCGACGACAACGGAGCGACGAGCACCGACACGATGAGCATCGTCGTCGGCGCCGCACCGAACGTTCCGCCGACCGCGATTGCCTCCGCCACGCCGACCACCGGCAAGCGCAACCTCGCCGTCACCTTCAACTCCTCGGCCTCGACTGACACCGACGGCACCATCGTGTCCCGCTCGTGGACCTTCGGTGACGGCGGCACGTCGACCGCGGCGAACCCGAGCCACACCTACACCACGGCAGGGACTTTCACCGCGACGTTGACGGTGACCGACAACGCTGGGGCAATCTCCTCGGCCACGGTGACCATCACGGTCACGCCGAACCAGGCGCCGATCGCTGCGGGCGCGGCCACGCCGAGCACGCAGAAGCAGGGCAAGGTCGTCAACTTCTCGTCCGCGGGCTCCTCGGACCCCGACGGCACCATCGCCGCCTACAAATGGGACTTCAAGGACGGCACCGCGCCGTCCACGTCGGCGAACCCTGGTCACGTGTTCGCCAACCCGGGCACCTACCAGGTCGAGCTGACCGTCACCGACGACACCGGCGACGCCAGCACGGCGATCGTCGCGGTTTTGGTGGTCGCGAACCAGGCGCCGACCGCAGTGATCAACGCGACGCCGCAGACCGGCCCGCGTCCGCTCGCCGTGACCTTCTCGTCGGCCGGCTCCGCTGACCCCGATGGCACGTTCACCACGTCGTGGACCTTCGGCAACGGCAACACGTCGACCGCGGCCAACCCGACCACGACCTACAACACCGACGGTGTGTTCACCGCGACGCTGACCGTCACCGACGACAACGGCGCAACGGACTCCAAGTCCATCGTCATCAACGTGACGATCGATGACGACGGCGATGGCATCAGCCCGCCGGCTGACTGCAACGACAACGACGCGACGGTCTATCCCGGAGCGCCGGACACCCTTGACGCCGCTGGCAAGGACAGCAACTGCGACGGCGTCGACGGCATCGCTGCGGACACGATCCTGGTGTCGGCCTCGGGCGGCTCCAACGTCGCCGGCTGCGGCATCCCCGGTTCGACCCCCTGCCAGTCGATCCCGTTCGGCATCACTCAGGCAGGTGCCAGCCGTCATACGGTGCTGGTCGCTGGTAGCGGGTCGGCGTACGCGCCCTTCTCGCTGAGCTCGACCAGCGGGGTCACCGTTCGCGGTGGCTACGGAGCCGACTTTGTATCTCGCAGCGGCACCACCACCGTCAATGGTGGAGTGACGATCACGTCATCGACGTCAGCGACGCTTGCTGACCTCACGGTCAACGGTGCCGGTGGGATGAACACCACCGGCATCGCCATCACGGGGTCGACCGTGACGCTCAAGGGTCTCAACGTCACCTCCGGTGCGGCATCGGGAGCCGGCAGCAGTGCGTACGGCGTGCGTGCCAGCGGCTCGACCGTGACGGTGCAGAGCTCCACGATCGCCGCATCGGCAGGCATCGCCGGAGCCGCTGGAGCGGCTCCATCCGCAGCACCGAGCAAGGCCGGCAACGGCCTCGTCGGCAACCCTCAGGGTGACCACGGTGTCCTGCCGGGTGTCGCCGGCGGTTCTGGAATCGGCGGAGGAGCGATCGGCGGCGGAGGCGGCCGAGGCGGTACCGATGGCGACGCTGCCACCAAGAACGGTCAGACCGGCGGAACCGGTGACACCGGGGCGACGGTCGGCTCGGTGGCTGGAGGCGCAGGCGGTACCGGCGGCGCGGGCGGTGACCGCGGCGACTACGCGTTCGACTACCGGGGCGATGGCGGCACCAAGGGCAACGTGGGCAACGCCGGCGGGTCCGGCGCTGCCGGAGCTGCTGCCGCACCGGCTGACTCGGCATTCGGAGCGACCTTCTCGCCGCTCGCGGGTCTGCCCGGCGCCGCCGGTTCCCACGGTGGCGGCGGTGGTGGCGGTGGTGGCGGCGGCGGCAGTTGCTTCTTCGGCGCCTGCATCGGCAACTGGTGGCAGGGCGGTTCCGGTGGTGGCGGCGGCCAGGGCGGCCAGGGCGGTGTCGGCGGTCTTGCCGGCGCCGGCGGCGGTGGCTCGTTCGGCGTCTACGCCTTCAACTCGTCGGTGACCATCGACGCCGCAACGTCGGTGTCCGCCGCGAGCGGTGGCAACGGTGGTGCTGGTGCAGCCGGTCAGGTCGGCGGCGCCGGCGGTGATGGCGCCCGAGGCGGCATCGGTGGCGACGGCAGCGCGACCAGCGGTGGCGTCGGCGGCGCCGGAGGCGCTGCGGGCGTTGCCGGCTCCCAGGGTGGCAACGGTGGCGGCAACGGTGGCTACAGCCAGACCGGTGCCGGCGGTGGTGGTGCCGGCGGCGGCGGCGGCGGAACCGGTGGCACCGGCGGTGGCGGCGGTGGCGGGGCGTCGGTCGCCCTTCTCAAGAAGGGCACAGGCTCCATCACCTTCGCGGGCAACGCCGCGACGCAGCTGACGATCGGTTCCGGCGGAACCCCGGGTGCCAACGGCACCGGCTCACCTGCGAACGGCACGGCGTCGAAGCAGTACAACGTGGCGTGACCTGAACGCAACGGAGCCGCCCCGGACCACGAGTCCGGGGCGGCTCCGCGTCTTGACCGGGGACCCATCGTCAGTTCTGCGGCGCGAACGGTGCCTCGTCGGGCCAGAATGGTCGCAATGAGCCGCGCTGACAGGACCAAGCCTGAACGACCCGATCTGCACCTCGTCGGAACCGATGGCGACGCCTCCGATCCACTCGTAGAGAGCGGCGCTGACCCAACCATCGCCGCGGGTTCGTCGCTGCCCATCCAAGAAGCACGCGACCTGCTCGCATCGGCGGATCCGGCCACCTACTACAAGGCCCTGTCGGGACTCGCTCGCCAGGGCCACCACGCCGTGCTCCAAGAGCTGCCGTACACGCCCACGCTGGAGTTCCACGATCCGAGCTGCGTGGTGGTCGAACCCCGCCCGGCGAACACCGAGACGATCGAGCTGTACGCGAACGCCGCCTACCCGAACTTCGGGTGGCTCCTCGAGCGGTTCCGCGATCCCGTCGTGGCCGAGCGGCTCGACGCCCTGTACCAGCTCGTGTTCAACGAAGGTGCCAACGTCGCGGTGGTCACCAACCACGGCCAGATCATCGACATCGCCCTCGTCGGCGGCGCCATGATCGACGCGATGTGCTCAGCGGGGCGCACCTACGGGATCCTCGGCGAGTCGATCGAGGTCGAGGACCTCGCCGAGCGCTTCAACGTGCTCGTCAGTCGCATGGTCACCACCCGCATGGCGTTCAACGTCCCGGCGATGCAGGTCCTCCAGGTTGGTGCCCGCACGTTCCTGTCGGTGCCCCAGACCCATACCCGCCGGCGGGCAAAGCTCGACCCGGCGCTGGTGCGGGCGAACAACCACCTGATGCGCCACGAGCTCGACCTCCAGCTGTCCGAAGGCGGCCAGCTGCTCGCGATGGCGGCCAGCGGCAGCCAGGACCTGTCGGTCACCGTCGAGCTCGTCCAGAAGATCAAGTCACAGTGGCGTCAGCTCCGCGGCGTCGATCCGGGTGACGCTGCAGAGACGGTGCACCTCCAGCCGCTCTACGACGGCACGATCAACCTGATGCTCGGCTGCAAGTTCGTGCTGCCGATCGCCGTGTCGTTGGATCCGGCTCACCCTGCGCTCGAGGTCGGCTCGCTGACCCGGGTGCGCCAGAAGGATGACTGCCACCGGGTCATGGAGTGGATTGCGGACGCGCACCAGGACGCGACGGGTCTGCCCACGCTGTACCACCGCCAAGAGGATGACCTGCTCACGCAGGTGCGTGCCGTCGTCAAGCCCTGAGTGCCGGTCGCTGGTGCTGAGCGGACCGTCGCGCTCCGGTAGCGTGGCCCGCCGTGACCGCCACGCCGCAGCACGGATTCCGCGCCCTCACGGGCATGCGCGACGTCCTCGCCCCCGAGTCGTCCCGGCGACGGGCGCTCGTCGACACCTTCGCCCGGGCGGCGCAGGCCGCCGGCTACCACGAGGTCCTGCTCCCGCTGGTCGAGGACCTCGGCGTCTTCCTCCGGGTGGGCGAAGCGACCGACGTCGTCACCAAGGAGATGTACGACTTCGTCGACAAGGACGGTACGCGCATCGCGCTCCGACCCGAGATGACCGCCGGGTCGGTGCGAGCGCTGGTGCAGCACAAGCCGCTCCTGCCCTGGAAGATCTGGTACTCCGGCAGCAACTTCCGTCATGAACGGCCGCAGAAGGGGCGCTATCGCAGCTTCGACCAGGTGGGCGTCGAGGTCTTCGGTGTCGACGACGCTGACCTCGACGTCGAGGTCATCGCCCTCGCCTGGCGGTTCTACGAGATGCTCGGGCTGCGCCAGGTCCGACTCCTGATCAACAGCCTCGGCGAGCACGACGACCGCGAGCGCTACACCGAAGCGGTTCGCGTGTACCTGGAGTCGCGACGGGGCGAGCTGTCGGAGAAGGCGATCGAGACGCTGGGCCGGAACCCGCTTCGGGTGCTCGACTCCAAGCGTCCTCAGGATCAGGCGGTGGTCATCGACGCCCCCAAGGTGGCCGATCACCTCTCTGACGAAGCCGCTGAGCACTTCGCCCGGGTCCGCGCCGGGCTCGACGCGCTCGCCATCCCGTACACACTCGAGGACCGCCTCGTTCGAGGCCTGGACTACTACCGGCGCACCACGTTCGAGTTCGTCGCCGACGCGCTCGACGCCGCGCAGAACGCTGTCGGCGGCGGCGGCCGCTACGACCGGCTCGCCGAAGACATGGGTGGCGCACCGACCGATGGGATCGGCTTCGCGCTGGGCGTCGACCGGATCCTGCTCGCCTGTGACGCCGAAGGTGCGTTCCCCGCACCGCAACCCACGATGGACGCGTTCGTCGTCGACATGGTCGGCGGGGACGCGGCCCGGGACCTCACCCACGCCCTGCGCTCGGCTGGGATGTCGGCGGACCGTCGCTTCGGCGGTGGTTCCATGAAGTCGCAGATGAAGTCGGCGGATCGCTCCGGCGCCCGTTTCGCGCTGCTCGTCGGCAGCGACGAGGCCGAGTCGAACGAAGTGACCGTCCGTGACCTGCGTGGTGGCGGAGAGCAACGCCGCGTGCCCCAATCCGAGCTGATCGACGATCTGAGGAACCACCTGTGAGCGACAACTCCGTCACCGAGATGCGAACCCACCTGTGCGGCGAGCTGCGGGAGGCCAACGTCGGGGCGACCGTGACCGTGTGCGGGTGGGTCGCTCGGCGCCGCGAGCACGGCGAGCACCTGGCGTTCATCGACCTGCGCGACCACACCGGGCTGCTCCAGTGCGTCGTCGACGGCGCCCACGACCTTCGCAGCGAGTACGTCGTGTCGGTCACCGGCACGGTGCGTCCCCGGCCCGACGGCACCGCGAACGACGCGCTGGCGACCGGTCAGGTCGAGCTCGGCGACTGCACCGTTCAGATCCTGTCGTCGGCGGAGCCGGCACCGTTCCCGCTCGACGAGCGGGCAGCCGATGTCGACGAGTCAGTGCGACTGCGTCACCGCTACGTCGACCTCCGGCGCGACGCCATGCAGCGCAACCTGCGCACCCGGGCCAAGGTCAACGGCGCGATCCGTGCAGCGATGGACGCCCAGGACTTCGTCGAAGTCGAGACACCGATGCTGATCGCGTCGACGCCCGAAGGCGCCCGTGACTTCGTGGTGCCGTCTCGCCAGAAGCCCGGCACGTTCTACGCACTGCCGCAGAGCCCGCAGCTGTTCAAGCAGCTCTGCATGGTCGGCGGCGTCGACCGCTACTACCAGATCGCTCGTTGCTTCCGCGACGAGGACCTGCGAGCGGACCGTCAGTTCGAGTTCACCCAGCTCGACGCGGAGATGAGCTTCGCCTCCCAGGAGGACGTGCTCTCTGCGATCACCCGTGCGGTCAGCGCCGCAGTCGACGCGGTGACCGGCCAGACGGTCAGCGACGTCGCCCGCATCACCTGGCGCGAGGCCATGGACCGGTATGGGTCCGACAAGCCTGATGTGCGTTTCGGGATGGAGCTCGTCGAGCTCACCGAGCTGTTCAGCGACACGGGCTTCAACGCGTTCAAGGCCGGAGCGATCAAGGGCATCCGCTTCGCCGGCGGGTCCGACGGCACCAGCCGCAGCCGTCTTGACGACCTCACCGACGCCGCCAAGCGATGGGGCGCCAAGGGCCTCGTGTGGATGCGCGTCGAGGCGGCCCCAGAGGGGGAGCGCGGCGTCACGCTGACCTCGCCGGTCGCCAAGTTCCTCTCCGAAGCAGAACTTGCGGGCATCGCCGAACGCATGGGCGCAGAGGTTGGCGACCTGCTGTTCCTGGTCGCCGACACCTGGGCCACGACCTGTCACGTCCTCGGCCTGCTGCGCCTGGAGCTGGGCCGCCCACCGGTGAATGAAGGCGGATTGCAGTTCCTGTGGGTCGTCGACTTCCCGTTGTTCGAGTCGATCGACGCGACTACCGGTCGGCCGGTCTCGGCGCACCACCCCTTCACGATGCCGCACGCAGAGGACCTCGAGCTCCTGGCAGCGGTCGCCGACGGCGGCGACCCCGAGCAGCTGCTCTCGGTTCGTTCACAGGCCTATGACCTGGTGCTCAACGGTTGGGAGCTCGGCTCCGGCAGCGTCCGAATCCACCGCCCCGACGTCCAGCAGCAGATCTTCGCCCTGCTCGGCATCTCGGCCGACGAAGCGCAGCTCAAGTTCGGCTTTCTGCTCGACGCGTTCCGGTTCGGCGCGCCGCCGCACGCCGGGTTCGCGTTCGGCATCGATCGACTGGTCGCACTGCTGCTGGGGGAGGACAACATCCGCGAGGTCATCGCCTTCCCCAAGACGCAGTCGGGCGGCGACCCCCTGACCAAGGCGCCCACGGCGATCGACCCGGCGCAACTCGACGAGCTCGGGCTGCGCCTGCTGCCGCCCGCCGTCACGTGATCAGGCTGAGACCAGACTGACCCGGCCCGCGCTGAGCTTCGGTTCGCGCTGAGCCTGGTCGAATCGAGCGGTTCACAGACAGACACCTGTTGCCCGTTGCCGGCGTCGACTACGGTTCTGGCCCATCACGCCGCCCGTGTGGGGGAAGCCGGTCGAACTCCGGCACTGTCCCGCAACCGTGGGTGCGCACCGGTCCGGGAGGGCTCGGGGCGCACGAGTCGGAACGCCCGACGGTCGGCCTGCTCGAAGAGACCCGTCGTGGACCGCGGGACGAGCGCCGGACCCGCTCAGCGTCGGCCGGCCTCTGTCCCGCCATCCGTGGCGGCAGGACAGGAGGCGAAGACATGGCTGGAACCACGGCACGGCGCTCGCTCGTCGGCATGGTGGCGTTGATCCTTCTGACGGCGTCGGCGGCCTGCACCACGCCGACGACTCCAGGCCAGGCGTTCAAGGAAGGCCGCTGCGCCGCCGATGAGGGCGTGACCGTCGTCGTCGACTTCGTCACGCTGCAGGACCGGGTGTTCGTGCGGTGCGCGCTCGGCGCTCAGCCCAACGGGTACGCGGCGCTCACCGCAGTGGGCTTGGCGTACGACGCCGGCCGGTTCCCGGGTGGGATCTGCCAGATCGACGGCCTGCCCACCCAGGGCTACCCGTACTGCTGGACGACTGGCGGCTACTGGTCGTACTGGAAGGCGTCGTCGGCCGGTTCATCGTGGACCTACAGCGGCACCGGACCGACCGTCGACGCGCTCCCGGGAGGGGCAGTCGAAGGGTGGCGGTTCGCTCCATTCGCTGCGGGCAGCCCCCAGGCGCCGCGGATCGCCACCTCCGGACCGATCGTTCCCTGACGCGACCGATCCCTGACGCAGGCTGCACCTCCCGCGGCGCCTCGCAACTC
>Ga0209023_10000962_pt1 | contig 40488 bp, 34 predicted proteins | sample LakOneMetagenome_FD_187468 | JGI IMG/M metagenome (GOLD analysis project Ga0209023, IMG submission 187468) | Freshwater and sediment microbial communities from Lake Erie, Canada (SPAdes) (version 2) | ecosystem: Environmental > Aquatic > Freshwater > Lentic | place: Lake Erie, Canada...
GGCGAACATGGCGCTACCGTCCGTGCCGCGCAGGCTGATGTGGACGTGGCAGCTGTTTCCTTCCCGCTCGTTGAACTTTGCCATGAACGTGAGGCTCTTGCCGTGCGCGTCGGCGATTTCCTTGGCGCCGTTTTTGTAGATCGAGTGGTTGTCGCAGGTCACCATCGCGGTGTCATAGCGAAATCCGATCTCCTGCTGGCCCAGATTGCACTCGCCCTTGACCCCCTCGCAGTACATGCCGGCCCCGTCCATGCCCAGCCGGATGTCGCGCAGCAACGGTTCCATCCGGGTGGAGGCGAGCATGGAATAGTCGATGTTGTAATCGCTCGCCGGAAGGAGGTCTCGATAACCCTTCTTCCACGCGTCTCGGTATCCGTCGTCGAAGACCAGGAATTCCAGTTCGGTCGCCACGTAGGGCGCGAGTCCGCGCTCGCTCAGCCGGTCTAGCTGGGCCTGCAGAATCTGACGGGGGGACGCGGCAACGGGGCTCTCGTCCAGCCAGTGCAGGTCGGCTGTCACCATGGCGGTGCCGGACAACCAGGGCACGCGGCGCAGCGTCGTGAGGTCCGGCATCATCGCCATATCACCGTAGCCGCGAGACCAGCTCGACATCGCGTACCCGTCGACGGTGTTCATCTCCACATCGACGGCCAGCAGGTAGTTGCAACATTCGGCACCGTGAGCGGCGGCGTCTTCGAGGAAGAGCCGCGCTGAGAGCCTCTTGCCCACCAGCCGCCCCTGCATATCGGTGAATGCCACGATGACGGTGTCGATATCGCCCGTGGCGACCGCGTCCTTCAGCTCGGTCATCGTGAAATGGGGGGTGCGGGGTGTCATGAACTTCTCCTCATTGAGCCGGTCAATTGCGGTTAGTTCGCACCATTACATCACAGGACCACATCAGCCTGCTCCGTTATTTCGGGGCAAGGAATCACTCAAAGGTATTTACACCGACCTTAAGACGTCGTAGAGTCGGGCCCACGAAGTCCCCGTGCACCGAGTGCGAAGGAATCAGAATGCCAAAAGACACCTTGCATGTCTCGGGCGTGACCTACACCTCCGCTCAGGACGGCTACTTCGAGAAACGAAAGCTGAAACGAAGCGCGGGGATCTGGGGCCTCTGGGGGCTGGCCGTTGCCGCCGTCGTTTCCGGCGATTTCTCCGGCTGGAACTTCGGTATCGGGTTCGCCGGCTTCGGCGGCATGTTGATCGCTTTCGCCCTCGACGGTCGAGACGAACCGCAGGCGTGATTCAGGTGTGATTCAGCCGAGGGGGAGGCGTCAGCTGGTGCGGCAGTGCGTGGTGAGAAACCCGATCTTGTCGATGGAGATCGTCACCGTGGAACCGTCGTGCAGGAAGACCGGCGGCTTGCGGCTGTAACCGGCTCCGCCGGGGCTCCCGGTGGAGATGAGTGTTCCAGGCATCAGGGTCGACGTCTGCGAGAGGAAGGAGATGATCTCGGCGACAGTGCGCACCATGTCGCCGCTGGACGCATCCTGCAGCAGGCGACCGTCGACGTGCGTCGTCAACCAGACGTTCTGGGGATCACCGATCTCTTCGGCCGTGACGACGATCGGTCCCGTCGGCGTGAAGCCGTCAAAGGACTTGCAGCGCGACCACTGTGCTTCGGAGAATTGGAGGTCCCGGGCCGTGATGTCGTTGACAATGGTGTATCCGAACACATAGTCCAGGGCGTCGTGCACCGAAACGTTGCGGGCCGCCTGACCGATGATGACACCGAGTTCGGCCTCATAGTCCACCTGCGACGTGAGGTCCTCCGGCCAGGTAATCGTCGACTCGTGCCCGGTGAGCGAATTGGGCCAAAGCGAGAACACCGTCGCCGATGTCTCCAGCCGCAGGCTGAGCTCGGAGGAATGAGCGGCGTAGTTGGCGCCGATGGCGATGATCTGCGGTGGTCGAAGCACGGCGGAGGAATAGCGCAGCTCCGCCAGCGGCGTGAGCTCCACGCCCGCAGACACCGCGTTCAGGCTGATCGCCCGAACCCGATCGGTCTCACGCTCACCTTTCTCAAGCAGGTCCTGCAGGTCCCGCGGGGCGTCCTCCATGACTTCGTCAAGGAAAAGCGCGCCTTCTCCGAAGGTCACCGCCAACCGGGGTGTGGACTGACCGTCAACTCGTAGATGCGCAAACTTCACCCCTTCAGGCTATCGGCACTGGCGCCCGTTCGAGTGTCGAGGAGCGACAACGCCCGTGGGTCGTGGTTAGAGGGCATCGACGGAGATGACCGGCCAGCACCCGCAAATCCTCGGGTCCTTGCGCTGGGTAAGGTGTAGCCATGACTGTTCTGGAACGTCTTCAGGCCGAATTAGGCACCATCGTGAGTGTGGACGCCCGGGAGCTGAACGCCAGTCGAACGGACAAATCCGGCTGGTCGGCGGATGGAGTGCCGCTCGCGGTCGTGCACGCCGTGACTGTGGAGCACGTGCAGACCGTGCTCCGCCTCGCCAGCGAATTCCGGGTGCCGGTGATCACTCGTGGCGCCGGTACCGGGCTGGCCGGCGGGGCGTGCGGCAGCGCGGGAACGATCGTGCTCAACGTGGCCGGAATGAATCGGATCCTCGAGATCCGGCCGGAGGACGAACTCGCCGTGGTCGAACCCGGCGTGATCAACCAGCACCTCAACGACGCCCTCGCCGAGCACGGGCTCTGGTTCGCGCCGGACCCGGCGAGCAAAGCCATCTCCACGGTGGGCGGCAACATCGCCACGAATGCCGGCGGGTTGCTGTGCGCCAAATACGGCGTGACCCGGGAAGCCGTGCTGGCCCTCACCGTCGTCTTGGCGGACGGAACACTGCTGCGCACCGGCCACCGCACGGTCAAGGGAGTCACCGGTTATGACCTCACGGCCCTGCTCACCGGATCGGAAGGAACGCTCGGCGTCATCGTGGAAGCCACCGTTCGAGTGCGAGCCGTCCCCGTGGGAACGGCCGTCACCGTGGCGGCAGTCTTCGCCGATGTGGCCGCGGCCGCCGGCGCGTCCGCCGCGATCTCGGCGGCGCGGTTGCGCCCTGCCGTTATGGAGCTCATCGACCCGGTCGCCCTTGCAATTGTGGCTGACTACATCGGCCCGCAGGCGTCGGCCGGGCTCGCCGACGGGGCGTTCCTGCTCGTGCAAACCGACGGTGCCGGCGCTCTCGGCGAGGCCGAACAGGTAGCGGTCGTCATGGGGGACCACGGTGGAGACGTGCGGATGTCGACCGATGAGGAATCGGGCGAACGGCTGCTCTCCATCCGGCGGTTGGTGCATCCGGCCCTGGAGCAGCACGGCACAGTTCTGATCGAAGACGTGTCGGTGCCGCGCTCCCGGATGAAGGAGATGTTCGAGGAGATCGCTCGGATCAGCGCGCGGCGGGGGGTGACCATTCCGGTGATCGCCCATGCCGGTGACGGCAACCTGCACCCCAACTTCGTGATCCCGGCGGATCCGCTCCGACGTGAGAGCGACCCCCAGATACCTGACAATGTGTGGGCGGCGGCCGACGAGATGTTTCGTGCGGCGCTGGCCCTCGGCGGTACCCTGACCGGCGAGCACGGCGTCGGAGTGCTCAAACGACGCTGGCTGGCCGACGAGCTCGGCGAGACAAGCTTCGATCTGCAGCGTCGGCTCAAGGCCGTCTTTGATCCGTTGGGGATCCTGAACCCGGGCACAATGTTCCCAAGCTGAACAGCGGTTGCCTCGGTGGCATGTGAAAATCAATCATGAGCGACGTGCAGCCGACCCTCGAGCCGGTCCCCGCAGTATGGACCGAGCCGGTTCGGTCGTCCCGGGTCGGCACCGTTGTCATTGCCGGGCTGGGGCTTGTGCTCGCCGGTCTCGCCGTGCTTCTCGTCTTCGTCTATTTGGGGACCTTTCTCGGGCCGGTCGAGGCGGTGTCCGGTCTCGTGCTCGCCCTGATTCCGCTGGCACTGGTCCTGCTGTCCGTCAGGTGGATCGACCGCTGGGACCCGGAGCCGCGCCCGGCCCTGTGGTTTGCCTTCCTCTGGGGCGCCGGAGTTTCCATCGTGACGGCGCTGCTCTTCGACCTCGGAGTTCAGATCACAATCGCCTCGAGCGGCGGTGCGCTTGCCACGAGCGATTTCGCATCGTCCGTCGTGCAGGCCCCGATCGTGGAGGAGCTGGCCAAAGGGGTCGGTGTGCTCCTGCTGTTCTGGGTGGCCCGACGGCATTTCGACGGACCGCTTGACGGTGTCGTTTACGCCGCCACGATCGCTGCCGGATTCGCCTTCTCCGAGAACATCCAGTACTTTGGCGTGGCCATGATGGATGGCGGAGCAGCCAGCCTCGGCGTGACCTTCCTGCTTCGCGGAGTGTTCTCTCCCTTCGCCCATGTGATGTTCACCGTGTGCGTCGGCCTCGCGCTGGGACTGTGCGCTCGCCGCGCGAACCGACGCAGCTACCCGGTGTTCTTCGCGCTCGGTCTACTCCCGGCCATTGGCCTGCATGCGCTGTGGAATGGAGCGTTCTTCGTGTTCGTCGGTGACGCGAACCTGTTCGCCTACTACTTCTTCGTGCAGGTGCCACTGTTCATCACAGCGATTTTTGTGGTGGTCGTACTCCGCCGGGAGGAGGCGCGGGTGACCCTGCGCCGGCTCCACGAGTACTCGGTTGCCGGGTGGTTCACGTCCGCAGAGGTCACCATGCTCGCGACGGCTCGGGGTCGTCGCCAGGCTCTCAGCTGGGCAGCCGCCCAGCCGGGCGCCAAGAAGCGTGCCATGCGAGGTTTCATCACCGATGCCACTCGGCTGGCATTCGTGCGCGAGCATCTCGTGAACGGGCGAGACGGCCCCACCGAGCGTGCGCATGAAGCACGGCTGCTCGGGGACCTGCAGCGGGCCCGTGCCGGGATTCTCGGCTGACGGCCGATGCGCAGCGACTGAGACAATCCCCGCCGCACACGCGGGGCCACACCGCACGCGCAGGGCCACATACAGAAACTCGCCGCTTCGGTGGTGTGGCGGTGCCGACGACTCTCCCGATGCGACGAGTTGGTGTAGTTATATCGTGCATCTTCCACGGCGTTCGCGCAAGGAGGAATTTTCGGCTAGGTGATCGGGTGCCGTATCCGATTGGATGGACTCATGACAGATCTGAATTCCAAGCCCGAAATCGACTTCCCCGAGGGCGCAGCGCCCGAACAACTTGAGATCAACGACATCGTCGTGGGGGAGGGCGCCGAGGCAACCCCTGGCGCCACCGTCGACGTGCACTACCTCGGTGTTGAATTCGCCTCCGGCGATGAGTTCGACTCATCCTGGAACCGCGGCGCTTCGATCAATTTCCCGCTTCGATCACTGATCGCCGGATGGCAGCAGGGAATCCCCGGCATGAAGGTCGGCGGTCGGCGCAAGCTGGTCGTGCCCCCCCACCTCGCCTATGGACCCGCCGGTTCCGGCCACCGCCTTTCCGGCCAGACCCTGATCTTTGTGATCGACCTGCTCGGCGTCAGCTAAAGACACCCGGCCAGTGCGCCGAGGGCGTCGTTCGCGGCGCCCTCGACCTCCGCTTCCTCAGCCGCTTTTTCGGCAGACCTGTCGCAATCGGGCCGACGCGCTGCATAATGTTGCATGATCTCCGCAGATAACGCCCGTGCCCTGCACCGGATCGGCCTCAGCTGGCGTCCCTCGTTCGGTGACTCGTTCAGCATCGAGCAACCGGGATTCGAAAACGAGGTCTTCACGGTCAGCAACATGGCCATCGAGCCGCACGAGTTCGACACGGGCATCATCCTGGGTTTCAACGGCACCACCGAATGGGCGCTGGATTCTCTCGCTCTCGAGAACGCGCTGTGGCTGCCGCGAGAAGACCAGCTTCGCGGTTTGCTGGGCGAGACGTTCATATCGCTTGAGCGAACGTTCGACGGCTACCGAGTCGTGATCGACCTGGGCGAGGGGCCCACGCATTTCGACGCGATCGGAGCAGCGGACGCCTACGCTGCGGCTGTGCTCGCGCTCCTGAGCGGCAGTCTCGGTCGGTGACGGGCTCAGTCAGTAGCGATCGGGCTCCGGACCGAGCTGAAAACGCCGCCCCTGCATGTCGGTGGGGGTGATTTCCACATAGATGTACTTGAGGGTGGGTATCAGCGGGCGCAGCGGAAGTTGGTCGGCCGCGTCGATGTCGGCCTGCTTGTCGAGGATGCTCGCGGTGCCCTTCACCACGACACTCCATGCCTCGTCGCGACCAACACCCTCTCACCTTCTTACCCCAATACGGGGGCAATAACACTGTAAGCTGTTGTTTTGCCCACCAGGGAAATGACAACCCGGGGGCCGTGCACGACAATCGTCGGCTCGTCTCCAAAGTCAAGGAAGTCCCACTGTGAGTGCACTGCCCGAAACTCCGCCCGTGCGTCGGGACAAGGAGTCCAAACGTCGGCTGGTCATACCGGCCCCGCGTGTGTTCTACCCGGCGCTCGGCATCATCGTTGCCGTCGTCATCATGGCCATCAGCTTCCCGGTTCGCACCGGTGACACCCTGGCCACGCTGCAGGGGTGGGTTGTCTCCAGCCTCGGCCCGTACTACATCATTCTGGTCGCCGCGTTCGTGGTTTTCGCCGTGTGGATGGGGGTCAGCCGATTCGGTGACATCAAGCTCGGAAAGGACGACGACAAGCCTGAATTCGGGCTCTTGTCCTGGTTCTCGATGCTGTTCGCCGCAGGAATGGGGATCGGCCTCGTTTTTTGGGGCATGTCCGAGCCGCTCACGTTCTTCACGAACCCGAAGCCCGGAGTCAGCGGTACGGCGCAGGAGCTCGCTTCCGCAGCCATGAGCCAGACGTTCCTGCACTGGGGATTCCATGCCTGGGCCATCTACGCCGTCGTCGGTCTGGCCCTGGCCTACTCGATCCACCGCAAGGGCCGTCCGGTTTCCATTCGCTGGGCGCTGGAGCCCCTGCTCGGTGACCGGGTTCGCGGGCGCCTCGGCGACGCGATCGACGTGATCGCCATCGTGGGAACCCTGTTCGGCGTGGCCACGTCGCTCGGACTCGGGGTCAAGCAGATTGCGGCCGGACTCAGCCAGCTCGGCGTTGTGGGCGAAGTTAACAACACCCTGTTAGTTGTGCTGATCATCGTGATCACCGCGATCGCCACCCTGTCCGTAGTCAGCGGCGTGGGCAAGGGCATCAAGTGGCTCTCCAACATCAACCTCGGCATGGCCGGGCTGCTCATGCTGGCGGTGTTGTTGCTCGGGCCCACTGTGTATCTCCTCCGTGTGCTCGTCGAATCGATCGGCGGCTACTTCCAGAATGTTGTCGGCCTCACCTTTGACGCCGGTTCGTATACCGGCCAGGCCGGCATCGACTGGCAGGGCGCCTGGACGATCTTCTACTGGGGCTGGTGGATTTCGTGGGCGCCGTTCGTCGGTGTCTTCATCGCCCGCATTTCACGCGGACGCACCGTTCGAGAGTTCATTGCCGGCGTGCTGCTGGTGCCCACCCTGGTGACGTTCGTCTGGTTCGCGATCATGGGCGGCAGTGTCATCAAGCAGGCGATGGAGGGCAACGGCGACGCGCTGTTCGACCCCGAGGTCGGTATTGTGCCCGAGAATGTACTGTTCAACTTCCTCAGCGGGCTCCCGCTCGGGGGAGTGTTGTCGGTGCTCGCCGTGCTCGTGATCGCGATCTTCTTCATCACGTCCGCCGACTCCGGATCCCTCGTGATCGACATGCTGGCCTCCGGCGGTGACACGAATCCCCCCAAGTGGAGCCGCATCCTGTGGGCCGGGCTCGGGGGAGTCGTCGCCATCGCGCTGCTCCTGGCCGGCGGGCTAGCCGCCCTGCAGACCGGTGCGATCCTCACGGCCATCCCGGTGAGCATCGTGATGATCGGGATGTGTATCGCGACGTACAAGGCGTTCCGTTCGGAGCACGAGATCCTCGTGAGCGCCGAGCGTCGCCAGCGCCGCGAAGAACTCGCCCGTCGCATCGGAAAGACCGTGACCGAACACCTCGAGGAGAACTTCGACGATCACTTCGGTGATCAGGTCGACGCCCATGTGGAAGCCGCGATGACCGACGAAAGCACGCGCCGGCGACGCAACATCCTGAGTCGACGGCCCAAGGAATAGTCCGCAAAACGGCACCGCCAGAGAAGCACCTTCGCCCGCATGGGGAGGTGCTTCTCTCGTGTGCGGGAGGTCGTGGCGCAGGGCGCGGAGGTGAAGTCCAGGGTTCTACACTCGGTGTATGCGCTTCGGAATTGTCATCCTCCCGCAGGACCCCTGGTCGGTCGCCCGTGCCCGCTGGATCCGAGCCGAGGAGTATGGCTTCGACCACGCGTGGACCTACGACCATCTGTCATGGCGTTCGCTTGCCGATGAACCCTGGCAGGCCACCGTTCCCACCCTCGCGGCAGCGGCGTCGGTCACCACCCGCATTCGGCTGGGCACCTTCGTGGCGTCACCGAATTTTCGTCATCCCGTTCCGTTCGCGAAGGAGATCGCGACCGTGGACGACATTTCCCGCGGGCGCTTCCTGTTGGGAGTCGGCTCGGGAGGAACGGGTTTCGATGCCGTGACTCTCGGCCAGCCGGAGTACACGCCGCGGCAGCGCCATGAGCGCTTCGCCGAGTTCGTGGCCGACCTCGATGTGCTGCTGCGCCATGAGCCGGTGGGCGGTTCCGGAATCAGTTTCACCGGCGAATGGTTCAGCGCGGTGGCGGCGCGAATGGTGGGGGCGCCCGCGCAGCGGCCCCGGGTTCCCTTTGTGATCGCGGCGAACGGCCCCCGCGGCCTGGATCTCGTGACGCGCTTCGGCGACGGCTGGGTCACCACGGGCCGCGACGGCGCGGACGGCGAGGCTTGGTGGAATGGTGTGCGCGACCTCGTCAATCGACTCGAGGACACAGCATCCGCGGCCGGACGAGCTCCCGCGACAATCGACCGCTACCTCTCATTGGACAGCGGCGGCACATATTCCCTGACCAGCATGGACGCATTCGACACGGCCGTCGGTCGCGCCGCGGAGCTTGGATTCACGGACGTGATCAGTCACTGGCCGCGCCCGCACGGCATCTACTTCGGCCACGAATCGGTCCTGGCGGCCGTTGCCGCCCGACTGCACAAGCCGCGGTGACGCGCATCGAACGGATCCACCGCCGGTGCGGCGTGATGCAGGCACATGCCGGTATTCAGCGCGATTGTCTAGGCTGGGGCATATGCGAGAAAAAGATGAGCCTGTTCTACCGCCGGTAAGCGCGAACCCGAAGCCTGTTCTCACCCCGCTGACGGACCGTCTCGGCTGGCTCGGCCTGCGCAGCGGGCAGGTGCTGCTCGTCATCGCGCTCTCCTCCGTCGTCATCTTCGGCCTCGTCCAGCTCAAGCTCGTGGTCATCCCCGTGTTGATCGCGGTCATCCTTGCCTCAGCGTTGAGCCCGGTGGTGAACTGGATGCGTCGGCGCGGGATGCCGGCGATTCTGGCGACCTGGACCACTCTCCTCGCGAGCATCGCGGTGTTCGGCGCCATCATCACGTTGATCGTGTTCGCCGTTCGGGACCAGTGGGATGAGCTGTTCACTTCGGCGTCCGAAGGGCTCGACAAACTGCAGGTCTTCGTTCTGCAGGGGCCGATCGCGATCGATGAGCGGCAGATCGACGATGCCCGCACCGCAGCGGTCGATTTCGTCACGAGCAGCCAATTCGGCACGGGGGCTCTCGCCGGAGCATCCGCCGTGGCCGAGTTACTCACCGGGACGATCTTGTTCCTGGTCATTCTGTTCTTTTTCCTCAAGGACGGCGACCGGATTTGGAGTTTCTTCTTGACGCCCTTCCGCGGGGAACGCCTGGAGCGGGGCCGACGCATCGGCCGCACGTCGCGGAGCGTACTCGGCGGCTACGTTCGCGGCACCGCGTTGGTGGCGTTCGTCGACGCCTCCGCCATCGGTATCGGCCTCGCAATCCTGCAGGTTCCGCTGGCGCTCCCGCTGGCCGTCATCGTGTTTCTGGGCGCCTTTATCCCGCTGATCGGTGCGACTCTCGCCGGGGTCTTGGCCGCACTCGTTGCGTTGGTGGCGAACGGACCCTTGATCGCACTCATCGTGATCATCATCGTGATCGCCGTCAACCAGCTCGAAGGCAATTTCCTCCAGCCGGTCGTGATGGCCCAATCCCTGAAGCTGCACCCGCTGGTGATTCTTTTCGCCCTGACCGCCGGTACGATTCTGGCCGGCATCGTGGGGGCGATCCTGTCGGTTCCGATTGCCGCGGTGGCCTGGTCGATAGCAAAGGTCTGGAAGAGCCCTGCGGTTCCGCTCGCCGTGCCGCCGGACATCACACCGAAGCCCACGTCGGCACGCCGGGTGACTCGCAAGCGCCGAAGAGACCAGGCAGGCTAGCGGGCGGTCCCTCGTCGAACGGGTTTTTGGACGGTCACGGCTGAGGCCTCGAGGTCCATGGCGTCCTCGCTGACGCTCACCTGATTGCACCCCGAGCAGGTCAAAACGTATCGCGCCGTATCGTCGCCCCGAGCGGGGTTGGGCGACAGTCTGGCGACGGATCCGCAATAGGGGCATGTCATTTGCACGGCTGTCTCTCCTCGGAGCTGGTGGTTCGCGAGTATGTGGATGACCGCACTGTCATCGTGGAATCCCCTGGGGGTGACGCATTGTTCCTGACCGAATACAAGGAGTATGCCGCGATTGAAATAAAACAGGTTGCGAATTTCCCGTGTATTCACGCCCCAATCCGGGTTATTGTCTTTCGCCACACGAATAATACGGAGCCCCGGACTCTGCTAAAGTTTGTAGGTTGCCGTTTAACGGCCGCGGACAAAGAGAGCCCAGGCATTCTGCCAAGGGCACCGCGCAGTGAGAGAAAGGGGATCCCATCTATGGCACTCGAAGCCGACGCTAAGAAGGCGATCATCGAAAAGTACGCTACCCACCCAGGCGACACAGGGTCCCCCGAAGTTCAGATTGCCATGCTCACGCAGCGCATTCTTGATCTGACGGAGCACCTCAAGGAGCACAAGCATGACCACCACTCGCGTCGTGGCCTGCTTCTCATGGTTGGTCAGCGTCGTCGACTGCTCGGTTACCTGTCCGATATCGACATCGCTCGATACCGCGCACTGATCAGCAGCCTCGGCCTGCGTCGCTAGTCCTGGGCAACCAGCAGACTGACTGAACGCAGCGTTGATAACGCGAGCTTCTGAGAGACGGGTCGTCACCTCATGGTGGCGGCCCGTTCTTTGTGCGTCCCGCGCTGCCTCCGAGCTGCGTCCTTGCGGGGTCCTCCCAGTGGTGACTTGCACTTCTACACGCAGTGCTGCACTGAGCCTTTCTGTACTCGACCTCAGGCCCGTTCGTAAAAGCCAGACCACCGCGAACGCCCTTTCCGCATCGGTTGCCCTGGCGCAACGCGCGGATGAACTGGGCTACACCCGGTAGTGAGTGGCCGAACGCCACAACCTGCCGTCGGTCGCCTCGACGCCCCCCCGGTGCCGATCGGTATCCTCGCGGTCCGGAGGCATCAGCCCACGCCCGCGCAGACCCTGACACGGCGCCGCAACGACCGAATAGTATTCGATTCCAGCACGATGTTGAGTTGAATCCTTCGAGGGTTATAGCATGAGCATGGAGAACTCCACGAAACGAACGGCATTCGACGATGAGCCTTTGGCGAACCAAGAGTATTGAAGATTCCCTCGCAGATTCTCTGGAGAAGGGTCACAGTCTCAAACGGACCCTCGGCACCTGGGACCTGATGATCATGGGCGTGGCCGTTGCGGTCGGGGCCGGAATCTTCTCGGTCGGCGCGAAGGCCGCCGGTAGCTACGCCGGACCGTCCGTGACCCTCGCCTTCCTGCTCGCTGCCGTTACGTGTGCTCTCGCGATCATGTGTTACGCGGAATTCGCATCCGCCGTGCCGGTTGCCGGCTCGGCCTACACCTTCACCTACGCCACTCTCGGTGAGCTGCTGGCCTGGATCATCGGCTGGGACCTGATTCTGGAGATGCTCACCGCCGCCGCCGTGATCGCCAAGTACTGGGGAATTTACCTCAGCACGGTCTTCGACCTTGCCGGTTGGAACGTTCCTTCCACCATTGACGTGCTCGGGCTGCAGGTGAGCTGGGGCGCGTTCGTGATCGTGGCGGTCTTCACCACCCTGCTCGTGCTCGGCACGCAGCTCTCCGCCCGCGTCGCGAGTGTCTTCACCATCATCAAGGTGGCCATCGTCGTCTTCGTCATCGTTGTTGGGGCGTTCTTCATCAAGGCTGCCAACTACACCCCCTTCATCCCCGAGTCCGTGCCGACAACGGGCGGTGACGGTGATGTCTGGACGCAATCGCTGTTCTCCTTCATGACCGGCGCGGCCCCGGCCCAGTACGGCCTGTTCGGCCTGCTGGCCGGCGCTTCGCTTGTCTTCTTCGCCTTCATCGGGTTCGACGTGGTGGCAACGTCCGCCGAAGAGGTCAAGAACCCGCAGAAGACGCTGCCGAGGGGTATCTTCGCCGGTCTGGCCATCGTTACCGTTTTGTACATCGGTGTGAGCCTGGTTCTCACCGGGATGGTGCCTTACACAGTGCTGGCGAACGACCCGAACGCCTCCCTGGCCACGGCGTTCGTCGCGGTCGGGGCCGGTTGGGCGGCGCAGATCATCTCCGTCGGCATTCTGGTGGGACTGACCACCGTGATCATGGTGCTGCTGCTCGGGCTTTCCCGCGTTCTCTTTGCCATGAGCCGGGACGGCCTGCTCCCGCGCTGGCTCAGTGTCACCTCGGAGAAGCGACGCACGCCCGCCCGCATCCAAATCATCGCCGGCCTGGCGGTCGCCCTCATCGCGGGTCTCACCGACGTGGGCGTGCTCGAAGAAATGATCAACATCGGTACCCTCTCGGCGTTCGTGCTGGTGAGTGTGGCTGTGGTCGTGCTGCGCAAGAAGCGCCCTGACCTGCCGCGCGCATTCAAGGTTCCGTTCTCTCCGTTCCTGCCCATCCTCTCCGCAGTGCTGTGCGTGTGGCTCATGCTCAATCTCACTACCCTCACCTGGGCGCGGTTCGGTCTGTGGCTGCTGATCGGATTGGCCGTGTACTTCTTCTACGGACGCAGCCACTCGGTGCTGGGACGCAGGCAGCGCGGTCTGGCCGCCGACGGCAGCCCGCTCGCCACGGACACGCTCGAGCAGGAGCCTGCAGCCACGACGTGACGGCAGGCCTGCGGCGGTGGACTGCGGTCGTGGACTGCGGCCGTTGAATGCCTCCGGGGAATCGGGCCCGATGTGGATCTGAGAACAGGCAAGAATATGATGGACTCTGAGATCCGCGTCATTGACAACCCTGTAGACGCATCGAGATGGGGAGGCTGACGTGCAGTTCGGTATTTTTACGGTCGGGGACCGAACCGTCGACCCGACCACGGGACGAGAACCGACCGAGAATGAGCGCATCACCTCGATGGTCGCCATAGCCCGGAAGGCCGAAGAGGTCGGCCTCGACGTTTTCGCCACCGGGGAACACCACAACCCGCCGTTCGTGACGTCGTCGCCGACCACGCTGCTGGGTTACATAGCGGCCAAGACCGAGAAGCTCATTCTGTCCACCGCCACGACCCTGATCACCACCAGTGACCCGGTGAAGATCGCCGAAGACTTCGCCATGCTCCAGCACTTGTCCGGCGGGCGCGTCGACCTCACCCTCGGCCGGGGCAACACGGGCCCGGTCTATCCCTGGTTCGGCCAAGACATTCGGCAGGGGATCCCGCTGGCGCTGGAGAACTACGCCCTGCTCCGTCGACTGTGGCGGGAGGACTACGTGGACTGGGAAGGCCAGTTCCGCACCCCGCTCCAGGGATTTCAATCCACACCGCGGCCCCTGGACGGTATTGCCCCCTTCGTCTGGCACGGCAGCATCCGCAGCCCAGAAATTGCCGAGCAGGCGGCGTACTACGGCGATGGGTTTTTCGCCAACAACATCTTCTGGCCCAAAGAGCACTACATGAAACTCATCGGCTACTACCGGGAGCGCTTCGAGCACTACGGGCATGGGCTCGCCTCCGAAGCCATCGTTGGCCTCGGCGGACAGGCATTCATGCGGGCAAAATCGCAGGACGCGGTCACCGAATTTCGACCATACTTCGACAACGCGCCGGTCTACGGACACGGACCCAGCCTTGAGGACTTCACCGAGCAGACTCCGCTCACCGTAGGTAGTCCGCAGCAGGTCATCGACCGGTATGCCGGCATGCGTGACCATTTCGGCGACTACCAGCGGCAGCTCTTCCTGATTGACCATGCCGGCCTGCCGCTGAAGACGGTGCTGGAACAGCTCGACATCCTCGGGGGAGAAGTGGTGCCCGTCTTGCGCCGCGAGCTCGCCACGAACCGCCCCGCCCACGTGCCCAGTGTCCCCACCCATGCCTCGCTGCTGGCCGCGGCTCAGCGCGCGGAAACGAGTGCCGATTCGCCTGCCGAGTCGCCGGATCAGCGCCCGGCCGAGGCGGCACATCGCGCCTGAGTTCGGTCCGCAGCGGATTCACAACGGTCTGTTAGAATCGAAACGGTTATCGCCTTAAACGTAACCGTGCAACTGGAGCAGTCCGGCGGCCTCTGCTGCCCGACACTGCTCCCTGTCCCACTCGCTTGTCATACGGGCACGCGAGCCTTCGTCGCCAGCATGGCGAGAAGCAAACATAAAGGAGAGAACCCCCACATGGAGGGTCCAGAAATCACGTTCGCCGAAACCGTTATCGATAACGGCAAGTACGGCAAGCGCACCATCCGTTTTGAAACCGGGCGTCTCGCTCAGCAGGCGCAGGGCTCTGCCGCCGCTTACATTGACGAAGAGACGATGCTTCTCTCCGCCACCAGCGTGAGCAAGCAGCCGAAGGACAACTTCGACTTCTTCCCGCTGACCATCGACGTTGAAGAACGTATGTATGCCGCCGGTCGTATCCCGGGCAGCTTCTTCCGTCGCGAAGGCCGCCCGTCCACCGACGCCATCCTCACCTGCCGCCTGATCGACCGACCGCTTCGCCCGTCGTTCGTCGACGGACTGCGCAACGAGATCCAGGTCGTCATCACCGTTCTGGCCATCGAGCCCGACGAACTGTACGACGTGCTCGCGATCAACGCGGCGTCCATGTCTACCCAGCTCGCGGGCCTCCCGTTCTCCGGCCCGATCGGTGGCGTTCGCGTCGCCCTCGTGCCCGACGACAACGGAAGCGGCCAGTGGGTCGCCTTCCCGAAGCACTCGCAGCTCGCCGACGCCGTGTTCAGCATGGTTGTTGCCGGCCGCGTCGTGACGGACGCCAACGGCGCGCAGGACGTAGCGATCATGATGATCGAGGCCGAAGCCACCGACGGCGCCTGGAACCTCATCAAGGGCGGCGCCATCGCGCCGAACGAAGAGGTCGTTGCCCAGGGCATCGAAGCGTCCAAGCCGTTCATCAAGCAGCTCGTCGCCGCGCAGCAGGAAGTCGCCGACAAGGCGGCCAAGCCCACCGCCGACTTCGCGCTCTTCCCGCCGTACCAGCCGGCGACCTATGACGCCGTCGCAGCTGTCGCCTACGACGATCTGAAGAAGGTCTACACGATCGCCGACAAGGTCGAGCGTCAGAACGCCGACGACGCCCTCAAGGCCACCGTCAAGGCCGCCGTCGCCGCCAAGGTCGACGCCGGAGAGCTCGACGCGAGCGCGAACAACCAGGTCAACGCCGCGTACAAGTCGGTCACGAAGCTCGTCGTGCGTTCGCGCGTGCTCAACGAGGGCATCCGCATCGACGGCCGCGGACTGGCGGACATCCGTCCGCTCGACGCCGAGGTCGCGGTCATTCCCCGCGTGCACGGTTCTGCGATCTTCCAGCGCGGAGAAACTCAGATTCTCGGCGTGACCACGCTGAACATGCTCAAGCTCGAGCAGTCCATCGACTCGCTCAACCCGGTCACCAAGAAGCGTTACATGCACAACTACAACTTCCCGCCCTACTCGACCGGTGAAACCGGCCGGGTCGGAACGCCGAAGCGTCGCGAGATCGGCCACGGAGCGCTTGCCGAGCGTGCCCTGGTTCCCGTGCTGCCCTCGCGTGAGGAATTCCCCTACGCCATCCGTCAGGTGTCCGAGGCGCTGAGCTCTAACGGCTCCACGTCGATGGGCTCCGTCTGTGCGTCCACCCTGTCGCTGCTGAACGCCGGAGTGCCGCTGCGCGCACCGGTTGCCGGCATCGCCATGGGCCTGATCAGCGACACCGTTGACGGTCAGACCCGATACGCGGCACTGACCGACATCCTCGGCGCTGAAGACGCCCTTGGCGACATGGACTTCAAGGTTGCCGGAACGAGTGAGTTCATCACGGCGATCCAGCTGGACACCAAGCTCGACGGCATCCCCGCGTCGGTCCTGGCCGGCGCCCTCACCCAGGCCCGCGACGCCCGCGCGACGATCCTGTCCGTGCTGAACGCCGCAATCGACCGCCCCGACGAGATGGCACCGACCGCGCCCCGCGTGATCAGCGTTCAGATCCCCGTGGACAAGATCGGCGAGCTGATCGGCCCGAAGGGCAAGACGATCAACGGCATCCAGGACGAGACCGGCGCCGACATCTCCATCGAGGAAGACGGCACCGTGTACATCGGCGCCGTCGACGGACCGTCCGCCGAGGCCGCCCGTGCCATGGTGAACTCCATCGCCAACCCGACCAACCCCGAGGTCGGCGAGCAGTTCCTCGGAACTGTCGTGAAGATCGCCGCTTTCGGCGCCTTCGTTTCGCTGCTTCCGGGCAAGGATGGTCTGCTGCACATCTCCGAGGTGCGTAAGCTTGCCGGTGGGAAGCGTGTTGAGAACGTCGAAGACGTTCTCGGCGTCGGACAGAAGGTTCTCGTTGAGATCACCAAGATCGATGACCGTGGCAAGCTGTCGCTTGCGCCGGTGCTCGAAGAGGGTGCCGACACGGCATCCGCCGAGGCTCCGACCGAATAGAGTCCCAAGAATCTCCCGATCACCTCTCGCCAGGTCGGTCGGGTAGACGAGAAGGCCCGCACTGCTTCGGCAGGGCGGGCCTTCTTGCGTGTGCATGACGCACCATCAGTGGGGGAGCGAACCCTCACCAGAAGCCTGCGGCCGGCGCACGCACCGGAAGCCGATGTGACTCATGCCGGTATCGATCGGCTGAGGTCGTCGGGCCGCGGGGCGATAACGCAGGCAGTAGGCATCCGCGCAGAGGAACGAACCACCTTTGACGACGCGGCGGGGAATGCGGAACTCGGGTTGCGCCGGGTCATAGCTGCCCTCCTGTTCGGCTCCCCGCGGGTCGACCGGGGTGCAGCAGGCATCGACGGGCGAGGCAGTGTGTTCCGGTGCGTACCAATTCGTCGTCCATTCCCACACGTTTCCCGCCATATCCGACAACCCGTAGGCATTCGCGGGGAACGAGCCCACGGGGAGGGTGGAGCCGTATTTCGGCTCGGCTCGCCACGGAAACTGACCGTGCCAGTAGTTCGCGCGGGAAACATCGGTGCCCTCAGGATCGTCTCCCCACGTGAAGACGGCACCGTCGAGGCCCCCGCGCGCGGCACGCTCCCACTCGGCTTCCGTCGGCAAGTCTTTGCCCGCCCACTGCGCGAAAGCCTCGGCGTCCTCGTAGGCGACGTGAACAACGGGGTGATCGAGCAGATCGGTGACCGTTGAACCGGGGCCGCTCGGCGCGCGCCAATACGCGCCGGGAGTCCAGGTCCACCACTGCATGAGGTCGCGCAGGTCGACCGGACCGCGCGTGCCGGTAAACACCAGCGAGCCGGGGACCAGGTTTTCGCTCGGTGCGCCGGGGAAATCCGCCGGGTCCAGTTCCCGTTCGGCCACGGTCGTGTAGCCGGTCGCCGTCACGAATGCACTGAAATCGGCATTGGTCACTTGGCAACGGTCGACCCACACATCGCCGATCGTCACGGCGTGCGCGGGCGCCTCCTCCGCATAATGCACATCGGAGCCCATGCGGAACGTTCCACCGGGCACGAGCACCATGTCCGGTGACACCCTTGACACTCGTGACACCGGCGACAGTGGCGACACCGGCGAGATCGACGGCACCACGATCAGTGCAGTGCCCCGTTGGTGGCATCTTCGAGTTGACGCATGACCGCATCCAAATTGAAGGCGGCCGGTTTCTGCCGGGGAGGGAACTTCGCGAACGCCGGGATCTGAGCGGCGACCGTAGCCTGCATCTTGTACATCACCCACGCATGGTCGAGCACCCAATCCCAGTAGGTATTCGAGTTGTCGTCGGCCCGCTCGAACGGATCTTGACGCAGGCTGAAGATCTTCGGCACACGAAGCTTCACGAATGGCTCGGCCCATGTCATCAAGCGGGTCGCCCGTTGTTCCATCAGCACGGTTTTGTAGTCACCCATCCGGATCGCCAGTACGTCACCGTCATCGCTGATGTAGAAGAAATTCTCTCGGGGAGAGTCGGCCACCTCTCCGGTGAAATAGGGCAGCATGTTTTCACCGTCGATGTGCACCGTGAATGTCTTGTCAACGGCCGTGTGTCCCTCCAACAGTTTTTCGGTGATGTCGGACTGCCCTGCCGCTGCCAACAGGGTGGGCAGCAAGTCCTGATGCGAGACGATTCCATTGAGCACTGTCCCGGACGGGATTCGGCCCGGCCAGCGAACAAAGCACGGAACGCGCCAGCCGCCTTCCCAGTTCGTGTTCTTCTCGGAGCGGAACGGCGTGACGCCTGCGTCCGGCCAGCTGTTGAAATGTACCCCGTTGTCGGTCGAATACATCACGATCGTGTTGTCGGCTATCCCGAGTTCATCGAGCTTGTCGAGCATCGTGCCGACGTACTCGTCATGCGCCACCATCACGTCGTTGTAATCGCCCTGGCCGTTGCTCTTACCCTTGTGCTCAGGGGCAGCGTGCGTGCGGAAGTGCATTCCTGACGTGTTCCACCACAGGAAAAACGGCTCCTCAGCCGCGTGTGCGTCGTCGATGAACCGGAGGGCATGCTCGGTGACCTCGGAGTCGAACGTCTCCATCCGCTTGCGGGTGAGGGCACCGGTATTCTCGATCTTTTGGCCGCCGGCGCCATCGGCCCAGGAGTGCAAGACTCCGCGAGGACCGAACCGCGCTCGAAATGCCGGGTCCTTCGGGTAACTGTCGATCTCCGGCTCCTCTTCGGCATTCAGGTGGTACAGGTTGCCGAAGAACTCATCGAACCCGTGCACGGTGGGCAGGAACTCGTCTTTGTCGCCGAGGTGGTTCTTGCCGAATTGCCCGGTGCGATACCCCAGTGGTTTGAGCAATTCGGCGATGGTGGGGTCCTCTGCACGCAGGCCGATGTCTGCGCCGGGCATGCCGACCTTGGTCAAGCCGGTGCGAATCGGGTTTTGCCCGGTGATGAAGGCCGCTCGACCTGCGGTGCAGCTTTGCTGGCCATAGTAATCGGTGAAGGCGACGCCCTCATGGGCCACCCGATCGATGTTCGGGGTGTGATAGCCCATCTGACCGCGACTGTTGAAACTGATGTTCCACCAGCCGATGTCGTCGCCCCAGAGAATCAGAATATTCGGTTTCGTGGTGGTCATGCCGGTCTCCTCAAACTCACAGTGCGGTGTCGAGCAAGCGAACGTCGACGACACTGTACAGCGACTTCGCGGTGTGTGGTCGGCTGTTATCACCCGCCATACTGTCCCTATGACCTATTCGATTGTTGCTCGAGACTCGGCGACGGGTGAGCTCGGCGTCGCGGTGCAGTCCCACTGGTTTTCCGTCGGGTCGGTCGTTGTGGCCGGTCTGGCCGGAGTGGGCGCCATCGCCACACAGGCCAGCCCCAACCTCAGCTTCAAACACCGAGGCCTGGAGATGCTGCGAGACGGGATGGACGCGGCAGCGGTCTCCCTCGCTCTGCGGGAGGATGACCCGGCCATCGAGCATCGTCAGTTTGCGATTGTGGACGCAACCGGCGCCGCGGTCGCTTTCACGGGTAGTGCCTGCATGGGCGAGGCAGGGCAGATCATGGGCGACGGTTACGCGTGCCAGGCGAACATGATGCGCAATGACACGGTCTGGGCGACGATGGCGCGCACCTTCGAGAACACCGGCGGCTCGCTGTCCTCACGTCTGCTCGCGACGCTCGACGCCGCGCAGGGGGCCGGAGGCGATCTCCGCGGGCAACAGTCCGCTGCCATCCTCATCGTTCCTGCTGAGGGGACGGCCGCGGACAGCGTTGTCGACCTGCGAGTCGAGGATCACCCCGCGCCGCTCGTCGAACTGCGTCGTCTCGTTACCCTCGGCGGCGCGTATCGCTTGGCCGATGACGGCGATGACCTCGTCGCCCGTGGCGATTTCGCGACGGCCGCCCGTCGCTATGTGGCAGCCAACGAGATCGCGCCCGACAATGACGAGCTCCGATTCTGGGCCGGACTAGGGCTGATCGGCGCCGGCGTGCCGCAACGCGGCATCGAGCTGCTGCGCGCATCGATCGCCAGCGACTCGAGTTGGCATGAACTGCTGACGCGCCTCGATCCGACCGACGTCCCCTCACGCGGCGAGGCACTGCGGCTGCTTGCTGAATAGGTGTCGGCGATGATTTTGGGCCGGCGGTGACCGCGCGCCGGCTCAAGGGGCATGATCTATTTGAAAGAATCGCAAGCTAGCGATATACTCAATTTGTGCTTAGTCAAGGTCTTCCCGCTGCCCAACTGAAGGCCGACCTGTTCAAATCCCTCGGGCATCCGCTGCGGGTGCAGGTGCTGGAGCAACTCGTCGCCGGAGAACGCTCGGTGGGCAGCCTCGCCGAGGCGCTCGGGTCGGAACTCTCCAACCTGTCCCAGCAGCTCGCCGTCTTGCGCCGGGCCGGCGTGGTCGTGACCCGCCGCGAGGGAAACAGCATCTACTACGCCCTGCGGGACGAGGGCACGGTTGAGCTGCTCGCGGCGGCCAAACGGATGCTGCTGTCCACCCTGACGGACTCGCACGCCCTGCTGCGCACCATGGAGCAGGACTCCAAGTAGCTCCGGGCTTACAGGTCGTTGCCCGCGTAGGACTGGTTGAAGCTCTTGTTGGCGAGCGGGAAATCGGGAACGATCGTCTCGGAGAGGGCCAGCGGAAGCGACGGCCAGTTCAGGAACGACGGGTCGACGACCTTGACCCGGGTCAGAATGCCGTCTGCTCCAAGCTCCACCCGGTGTGCGATCGTGCCCCGCCAGCTCTCCACGAGAGCAAGTCCCGCACCGGATGCGCCCGGATCCACCGACGTGGAGTGTGCGGTGAAAGATCCGATCCGGGCGATCAGATCAATGATCACGGCCACCGAGACGGAGAATTCACGCGCGCGCACGCGGTAACGCGCGAGTACGTCGCCGCGTTCTTCGGTGACGACGTGAAACGTTTCCCCCAGGTTGACGAAGGGATGATCCCGCCGGGCGTCGGTGTCCACTCCCGACGCCCGCGCGACGTAGCCGAGGACTCCGACCGTTCGGGCCTCCTGCTCGGACAGTCGGGCCGTTCCGGTGAAACGGCTGCGCACGATGGCGTGGCTCAGGGTGACCGCCACGAGTTCCTCCACGGCCGCCTGAATGCGCCGCAGGTCCGCGGGGTCCGGCAACTGCAGTACGCGGGAGCCGCCGATGACAAGGCCGCCGCGCAGGAACCGATGACCGGTCACCGTTTTGTTGATGCGCAGCAGCTGTTCGCGCAGTGACTGGGCGTGTGCGTCGACGATTCCAAAGCCCACGTCATTGGCGAGGGATCCGATGTCGGTGACGTGGTTGTAGAGACGTTCCATTTCCAGCAGCAGCGCGCGCACCAGCAGATCAGGCTCGGCGACGTCGATGTGGGCGGCGTCTTCGACCGCCATGATGAACGCGAGGGAGTGACCGACTCCGGTGTCGCCGGTGATCTGTTCGGCCAGAGCGATGCCTTCGGCCGGCCGGAGCCCCTCGAAGAGTTTCTCGACACCGCGGTGCAGGTACCACTGCCGGGCTTCCATCCGCACGATCGTTTCGCCCACTACGGAGAATCGGAAGTGGCCGGGTTCGATGATGCCGGCGTGGATCGGTCCCACGGCAATCTCGTAGACGCCGGGACCTTCAACCTCGACAAAGGGGAATGACTCCACGTCCGGTTCAAACTCCGGAACCTCGGCTGCGCTGCGCAGCATGGGATACCAGCCGCGTGGCCAGTGGCCGTGGCGAACGAGGCGGTGCGGCTGCGGGTGGTCGTGCGGCTGCACACCGTAGAGGTCGCGGATTTCACGTTCGAAGTTTCCGGCAGACAAGGAGATGCCGGCGAGGCTGGGGATCCAGGCATCATCACGGGGGATCGTGAGCGTGAGCTCAGCGCGATCATCCGCTCCGTCAACGAACGGACGGGCAAAGGAATACACGATGCGAAACTCGGTCTCGTCCTCGTGGCAGGCCATCAGCACGAGCCGGTGGCCGAGCTCCAGCAGGGCGGATGCCGCAGCCACGACGTCGACTCGGGTGACGGTGTCGGGCCCGGGGTGCGGTGACGGTGTGTTCATCAGTTTGTCCCTCCCAGAACGGCGGTGGCCTGCAGCAGGAGCGTTCCCACCGGCTCGGACACGAAGGCGATGGTGGCCGTGGTGGCGAGGGCCAGAATGATTGGCAGCATCGGCCCGTGGGACGAACGATCAGGCGTGAACGGTTCGGAGTCCGGTGGCGACCCCATGGTCATCGAGACGGTCAGTCGGGTGAGTGCGGCGAAGATCACCAGCAGCAGGGCCAGGGCGGTTCCAACGACAGCGCCCATGCCCACGGACCAGCCGGCCGTGATGATGCCGACCTCGGCGAAGAAAATACTGAACGGCGGGAAGCCGATCAGGGCGCTCATGCCGATCAGCCAGGGGATGGCCATTCCGGGACGCCGGGCGAGCAGATGCTTCACGTCGGCGATGACCGGCGTGCCCTCGACGGCGAGGATGCGACCGGAGATCACGAACAGTGTGGCCTTGATCAGACCGTGCGCCAGCACGTACAACAGCACGGCGGGAAGGGCGGCCGGTCCGATGGCGACACCGATGGCCATCAGGCCCATGTGCTCGATACTCGAGTAGGCGAGCATCCGCTTGTAGTCGCGCTGGCGGATGAGCAGGGACGCCGCCACGAGCAGGGAGAGCAGCCCGCCGATGCTGAGCATGGTGCGCAGGAAGTCCGGACCGATCACGGCGTTGGTGATCGTCTGGATGCGCAGGATGGCGTACAGCGCCACGGAGAGCAGCACTCCCGACATGAGCCCGGAAACCGGGGCTGGAGCCTGGCTGTGGGCATCCGGAAGCCAGCTGTGCATGGGGGCCAGGCCGGACTTGGTGGCGAAACCGAGCACGGCGAGGGCGCCACCGGCGGTGATCAGCGCGGGGTCGAGGCCGAGACCGGTCTGGCTCAGGGTCAGCCAGGAAAGGGTGGGGGTGTCGGTGTCGATGGACGCGGCGTAGATGAGGACGATTCCGAGCAGGGCGATGGCCACGCCCACGGAGCCGAGGATGACGTATTTCCAGGCTGCCTCGAGTGAACGGCGGCTGCGGTGGTGGCCCACGAGGAAGGCGGTGGCGATGGTGGTGGCCTCGATGGCGGCCCACATGATGCCGATGCTGTCCGCCAGGACGGCGAGGGACATGGCAGCGAGAAACAGCGACAGCAGGGCCCCGTAGGAACCGGCGGTGCGTCCGCGGCTGGCGGCGAGGGTGCTGATGCCGCCCCAGGTGGAGACGAGGCCGACGGCGCCGACGACGGCGAGCATGTACGCCGAGAGGGCATCGGCGCGCAGCAGCTCGCCGAGGCTCGTGGCCGTGCCGTTCTGCAACACGGCGGAGATCAGCAGTAGCCCGGAGCCGAGCACTGCGGCGCTGGAGACGACGGGGGAGTAGCGGCGAAGCTGGGCGGAGTCGATGGTGAGACTGAGCACGGCCAGAAGGGCGGGGATCAGCAGGGGGGTCCACAGGGCGAATTCCATTAGTCGTGCAACTCTCTCAACTGGTCGACGTCGGTGCCACCGAACTTGTTGCGCATCCGGCCGGCGAAGACATGCAGGATCAGCACGACGAGCAGCACGTCGAGGGAGACGCCGAATTCCAGCAGCAGGGGAACGCCTCCGCTGGTGAGGAACGCGACCGTGGTGATGCCGTTGTCGAGAAGCAGAAAGCCGATCAGCTGCGAGCGCGCCCGGCGCCGGGTGATCAGCAGCAGGAATCCGGTGAGCACCATGGCGAGGCCGATCGGGGCAGCGTGCGAGCCGACCGTGCTGCCGAGGCCGATCAACTGGCTGACCACGACGTAGCTGAGGATGGTGAGCAGGGTGACGGCGAGCAGGGCCGCGGTCGGGTTGAGCCGCGGTGATTCCTCGATCGTTCGGATTGTTGCCTTGGACTGGTGGGCCAGCACCCAGGGCAGCGCGATTCCCTTGGTGGTGAGGATGAGGAGGGAAACCAGAATGAGCTCGGCCTCTCCCTCCTGGGTGCCGATCACGGCCACAAGCGCGGCCAGCGCCACGCCCTGGGCCGACAACAGGCGGATGGAGGCGAGCAGCGAGTGCCGCCACACCATGAGCGCGCTGGTGAGCAACAGGGTGCCGGTGCAGAGCCCGACGAGCTGGGTGAACAAGGTTTCTGTCATGGTGTCCTAAGCGACCAGGTAGGAAGCGGTCACGGCGAGGAAGGCGAGGGCGAAGGAACCGGCGAGCAGTTCCGGAACCTGGAACAGGCGCACCTTGGCGAGGAAGACCTCACCGACGGCGAGCAGTACTCCGAGCAGCAGCACCTTGATGCCGATGGTGACGACGCCGATCAGCAGGCCGAGGGCGCTGAAGTCGGTGACCACTCCCCACGGAACGACGAGGTTGGCCACGAGGCCGAGCAGTGCGGCCAGCTTGAGCCAGGAGCCCAGTTCGAGCCACGCCAGGTCGCGGCCGGACGTCTCGATCACCATGGCCTCGTGCAGCATGGTGAGCTCGAGGTGCGTGCCGGGATTGTCGACCGGCAGTCGGTTGGTCTCGGCCATGATGGCGATTGACAGGGCAACGATGGCCAGCACGCTCACCGGCGAGATGATGATCTCCGGGGTGTCGAGGCGACTCTGCACGATCAGCGACAGGGTCGACGTTCCGGCGGGGATCGAGAGGGCGTAGATCGAAAGCAGCAGTGTGGGCTCCACGAGCGCGGCGACGGTCATATGCCGGCTTGAGCCCATGCCGCCGAAGGCCGTTCCGCCGTCGAGGCCCACGAGGGCCAGCGCAACGACACCGATCAGCATCACCGACACGATCACGAAGAGGTCGCTGGGAATCAGATCGAACGGGATGGTGCCCACGAGGGGCAGCAGCACGCACAGCAGCAGGCTGGAGACGAGGAGGGCGACCGGGCCCACCCGCAGCATCCAACTGCTGTCCTTGGCCCGCACCGGGTCCTTGCGCAGCAGCTTTCGCACGTCGCGCCAGGGCTGCCAGATGCCCGCGCCGACGCGACCCTCGATTCGGGCGCGTACCTGGCGCATCACGCCCACCAGCAGCGGAGCCAGGAGAACGAAGAGCACGACCTGCACGAGTGCGATCAGAATCGCGGACCAGTTCACAGGGACACCACAATCAGCACGATCAGAAAAGCGACGAAGGAATACGTGAGGTAGCGGTGGATGCTGCCGTTGGCCGCGTGCCGGGCAACGATGCCGTAGCGCTGCAGCAGGTTGAGCACCGGTCGGTAAAGCCGCGTTTCAATCACATCCGAGACGCGTTGTTCCACGGTGACGCGCTCCACGAGGTAGCGCGACTCGCCCACATGGGTGACCTGCACGTCCCGCGATGGCTTGAGCACGTCGTCGAAAACGCGCACCAGCGGTTCGGCGTAGCTCGTGGCGGTGTACTGCATGCGCGGGCGGGCACGGGATCCACCGCCGCCCCAGGGTAGATCACTGGTGCGTGCGGGGTGCCGGCGGGCCGAGGCGATGATGGCGATCAGGATCGGTACGGCCACGAGGGCGGACAGCACCACGAGCATGACCGGGTCGAGCACCGCGTCGATACCGGGGAGGGCGACGCCGCCCAGGCCGATAGGGACGGCCGCGAGGGCGGTCTCGGGACCGACGGTCGCCGCGACGACGGCGGCCACCGGCCCGGGAACGAGGCCGAGAGCGAGCACGCCGAGGGCGCCGAGCACCAGGGATACCCGCATGAGCGGAGGAACCTCGTGGGCGAGGGCGGCGGCGCTGGTGCGCGGCCGGGCCAGGAACGCGATGCCGTAGGCCTTCACGAACGTCAGCAGTGCGAGGCCGGCGGTGAGGGCGATCACGGCGACGGCGAGGGGCATGGCCACGGATGCCGCCACGGAGACGACTTCACCGTCCAGTCGCCCGCCGTGGATGAGGGATTGCAGCAGCATCCATTCGGCGACGAAGCCGGAGGTGATCGGGATGGCAGCGGCGCCGAGGCTGGCAATGCCGAACGACAGGGCGGTCCAGGGCATGCGGGAACCGAGCCCGCCGAGGTGGTCGAGATTGCGTTCGCCGGTCGCGTGGATGATGGCGCCGGCTCCGAGGAAGAGTGTGGCTTTGAACACGGCGTGGCTCACGGCGAGCAGCAGGGCGGCGATGAGGGCGGCATCCGCTGCGGCCGTGGCGTCGTAGGAGCGCAGCAGTACCGAGGCGCCGAGGCCGAGGAAGACGAGGCCCATGTTCTCGGTGGTGGAATATGCCAGCAGCACCTTGAGGTCGCTCGAGACGGAGGCCTGCAGAATGCCGTACAGGGCGGATACTCCGCCGAGAACCATGATCAGTACGCCCCACCACGGCGGGGCTTCCGGCAGCAGGCGCACCAGCACCAGCAGGGCGCCGTAGACGCCGATCTTCACCATCGCGCCGCTCATCGCCGCGGAAACGTGGCTGGGCGCCTCCGGCAGCACGCGAGGTACCCACACGTGCAGGGGCACGAGTTCGGCCTTGCCACCGAACCCGAGCAGGAAGAGCACGAAGGCAAGGTTGGCCGCCCAGGAGCCGGGTTCGACCGTGGCCATGGTCTCGAAGCTGGTGCCACCGGATGCCCCGGCGAGCACGGCAAAGCCGGCGAGCACGAAGAAGAAACTCAGCTGGGACATGGCGGAATACCAGATGCCTGCTGAGGCGACGGACACCCGGGCAGCATGATCGGCCATCAGCAGCACCGTGGACCCCAGTGTCATGATCTCCCACGCCAGCAGGAATGACACCGAGTCGGTGGCGGCGGGCACGAGCTGCATTCCCACCATGAAGATGGGCAGGGCGGCCCAGGCCGTGCGGGAGGTGGCCGGACCCTGCGCGGAGCTGATGCCGAACACGGACACCAGCATGCCGACAAAGGAGACGATCACCATGAACAGCCCGCCGAGGCGGTCGGGGGCGAGGATGAGCGGGTCCATCGGCAGGGCGACGGGAATGAGGATGCCGCCCGTGGCGCCGACCATGGCGGCCGCGCCGGTGAGGAGTCCGGTGACGGCCAGCAGCGCGGAAAGGATTCCCGTGGCGCGGGCACGCCAGACGGGTGCGATGGTCAGGGCCACGGTGACCGCGACGGCGGCGAGCACGAGCTGCAGGATCAGGCCTGCGCCCAGAGCGGTCATCGACCGGTCATTCGGCGAAGGGCGAGCACGATTTCGTCGGGGGAGGGAGGAGATCCCGGCACCTCGAGGTCCACGTGCACGAAATCGGACACAGGGCCGGCGATGCCGTAGCCCTCTGCGAACACGCCACCGGTCAGGGCGCAGTCGCCGACGGCGATCACGAACCGGGGCGTCGGTGTGGCTTCGATGGTGCGTCTCAGCGGCTCGGCCATGTTGCGGGTGACCGCCCCGGTGATCACGAGCACGTCGGCGTGCCGGGGAGAGGGAGTGAGCCGAACGCCGTAGCGCTCCACGTCGTAGACGGGGCCGAAGGCCGCAGACACCTCGGGCGCGCAGTCATTGCAGCCGCCGGCGTTGATGAATCGAACTTGGATACTGCCGCCGAAGACCTCTGCGCCGGGAAACAGGGGAGGAGCCACCGGTGCCGGTTCGGCGATGCGACCGCTGCGGCGAATGAGGGTGGCCAGACGAAGGATGCTCAATTCAGCTCCCGGGATTCATGCATGTTCACGAAGCGGAGCCTTCCGAAATTTCATAAACTTCATTACTTCTTTATATAACAATATGAAGGATTTAGCAAATAGATGCGGTCAGCGTTTGCTCGCGTCGCCCCGGGCCAGCAAAGGATCAAGTCGAAACGGGATGACCTCACCCATGGCCAGCGAGGTTTCCGTGCGTTCCACCCCTTCGACTCCCAGGATGGTGCCGTCGATGCGGAACAGATCGTCGGCGTCGGTGCAGACCACCCGCACCAACAGGTCGGCCTGTCCGCTCATGCCGTGTGCCTGCACGATTTCGGGAATCTGGGCGAGTTCCTGCACGATCTGGCTGAGGCGTTTCTGCTGCACGTGCACCTCGATGAAGGCCGTCAACGGGTAGCCGAGGGCGATCGGATTGATGCGGCGGTCAAAGCTGAGAAAGGTGTTCGACTCCTCGAGTCTGGCCATGCGTGCCTGCACGGTGTTACGGGAGAGGCCGAGTTTCTGGGCCAGGGCCACGAAGGTGCTGCGCGGCTCGGCGGAGAGGGCCCGGAGCAGGGCCGTGTCGGTCTGATCAAGACTGTACATAGTGCAAAATCTAACACCTTGCCAGTTTCTTGAATAGAGCAGAATGCTCAATTCTTCGGCAAGAGGTTGTGCCCTTTGTGGCATCGGCTTACGATTCAGTCAACTTTGGCAATGACGCTAGGAGCGGCCCCGTGGTTGAATCATCCCCCGAATTCGTACAGTTGCTCACCCCTGCCGGTGTGCGCGTGAGCAGCCCCGGTATTGACGAGTGGGTGACGGATGTCACCGGGGAGCAGCTGGGTGCGCTGTACGAAGACATGCTCGTGGTGCGCCGGATCGATACGGAAGCGACGGCCCTGCAGCGGCAGGGCGAGCTCGGACTGTGGCCGCCGCTGCTCGGGCAGGAGGCCGCGCAGATCGGTTCGGCCCGGGCGCTGCGTCACGATGACTTCATCTTTCCGAGCTACCGCGAAAACGCGGTTGCGTACTGCCGAGATGTGGTGCCGACCGATATCGTGCGGGTCTGGCGGGGTAACGCGCAGTCGGGCTGGGACCCTTACCAGCACCGCATGGCCGCCCCCAACATCATCATCGGAGCGCAGACGCTGCATGCCACCGGCTGGGCGGTGGGTGCCAAGCACGACGGCGTCGACAGTGTGGCAATCACCTACTTCGGTGACGGTGCCACCAGCCAGGGCGATGTGAACGAGGCGATGGTCTTCGCCGCGAGCTTTCAGGCGCCCGTTGTGTTCTTCTGCCAGAACAACCAGTGGGCCATCTCCGAACCGGTGGGACTGCAAGCGGTGTGCAACATCGCCGATCGCGCACCCGGCTTCGGCATTCCCAGCCTGCGCGTGGACGGCAACGACGTGCTCGCCGTGATGGCAGCCACCCGCATCGCTCTCGACCGCGCCCGCCGAGGCGATGGTCCTACATTCATCGAGGCCGTCACGTACCGGATGGGGCCGCACACCACGGCGGATGATCCCACCCGGTACCGCGACAAGAGCGAACTCGAGGCCTGGAAGCTCAAGGACCCCATTTTGCGCCTCAAGCGGCTGCTGGATTCGCTCGGGCTGCTCACCGCGGAGTTCGAGGCGCGTGTGCAGGCCACGGAGGATGCGGTGGCCGCCGAACTGCGTGCCGGGTGTATCGGGATGCCGGATCCCGAGCCGCTCACGGTCTTTGACAACGTGTATGCCACGCCCCACGCCACCCTTGATCGGGAGCGAGACCAGTACGCCGCCTATCTGGCGAGCTTCGACGCCGCCATCAGCACCAACGCACCTGCAGGGGGACGCTCATGAGCACGACGATTCCGTATCCACATTCAGGGGCCCAACCAGGGACCCAGCCAGCTACCCAGACCGAGACAGAGGCGACGCAGATGACGCCCGATACAACCACCAAGACTCTCACACTGGCCAAGGCGATCAACGCCGGCCTGCACCGGGCGCTCACCGACGATCCCAAGGTTGTGCTGCTCGGCGAGGACATCGGCGCGCTCGGCGGAGTCTTTCGTGTCACAAGCGACCTGCTCGCCGAGTTCGGCCACCGACGCGTGATCGACACACCGCTCGCCGAGTCGGGAATCATCGGTATGGCAGTGGGCCTGGCCTACCGCGGTTACCGTCCGGTCGCCGAGATCCAATTCGACGGCTTCATCTACCCGGGTTTCGACCAGATCGTCAGCCAGGTCGCCAAGTTGCACTACCGCACCCAGGGTGCCGTCAAAATGCCGATCACCATTCGGGTGCCGTTCGGCGGCGGCATCGGCGCGGCCGAACACCACTCCGAGTCGCCGGAGGCGTACTTCACCCACACCTCCGGGCTGCGGGTGATCGCGGTCTCCAACCCTCAGGACGCGTACAGCCTCATTCGGCAGGCCATTGCGAGCGACGACCCGGTGCTGTATTTCGAGCCCAAACGCCGCTACCACGTGAAGGGTGACGTCGTGCCGGAACTCGGCCGCTCCATGGAGAGCGCAACGGTCGTGTCACCGGGAACAGATGTGACCCTGCTGACCTACGGACCCCTGGTGTCCACTGCGCGAGACGCGGCGCTCGCCGCATCCGACGAGGGGGTCTCCGTGGAGGTCATCGACCTCCGGTCGCTGGCCCCGGTGGACTACCCCACCCTGGAGGCATCCGTTCGCAAGACCGGCCGCCTCGTGGTGACCCACGAGGCCAATCGCACGGGCGGAATCGGTGGCGAGATCATCGCGAGCCTGACCGAGAGCTGCTTCAACTACCTCGAGTCGGCGCCGGTGCGGGTGACCGGATTCGATATTCCGTATCCGGCCGCAAAGCTGGAAAGTCATCACCTTCCCGACCTCGATCGCATTCTCGTGGGCATCGACAAGGTGATGGGACGGTGAGCATGCTCAAGGTCTTCAAGCTGCCGGACCTCGGGGAGGGGCTCACCGAGTCGGAAATCGTGGCGTGGTACATCTCGCCCGGTGACACCGTGACGCTCAACCAGCACATCGCCGACGTGGAGACGGCGAAGGCCGTGGTCGAGCTGCCCTCGCCGTTCAGCGGCGTGGTGAGTGAACTGCACCAGCCCGCCGGAGTTGTCGTGCACGTGGGTGAACCCATCGTGTCCTTCGACGTGGCGGGTGCCGCGGGTACAGCGGATGCCGAGACCGCCCCGGCCGGTGCGGCCGCGCCGGCCGCTGCCGAGGTGCGTGAGGCGAACCTCGTGGGCTATGGACCTGCCGTGGAGCGTGGCGGACGCCCGGCACGTCGCTCGCGTTCGGGAGCTGCTGCTGCACCTGCTGCTGCACCCGCTGCTGCACCTGCTGCTGCACCTGCTCCCGTTGCCGTCGCTCCCGTTCCCGAGATCGCGAATGCCGCGGCCGGCGAGCGACCGCGGTCGACGCCGCCGGTTCGGGCCCTCGCCCGAGATCTGGGTGTCGACCTCGAAACCGTCACAGGTACCGGGCCCGACGGCCTGATCACCCGTGACGATGTGCGAGCCGCGCAGCTCGCGCCCGCTGCCGAGGCGGTGCCCGCCGACACCACGTCGACAGGAGTCACCACGTCGACAGGAGCCGTCACGCCGGTGGCATCCGCTCGCGAGAGCCGCACCCCGATCAAGAGCCTGCGCAAGCTCACCGCCGCGGCCATGGTGCAGAGCGCGTTCACGGCACCGCACGTGACGGAATTCCTCACGGTGGATGTGACGCCGACCATGGAACTGCTTGAATCGCTCAAGACCAACCGCGCCTTTGCGGACCAACGCATCTCGATCCTCACCGTGGTGGCGAAGGCGGTGTGCATCGCGATCGGTCGCAACCGCAGTGTGAACACGCGCTGGGACGAAGCCGCCGCCGAGATTGTGCAGTACAACTATGTGAACCTCGGCATTGCGGCGGCCACGCCGCGCGGTCTGCTGGTGCCCAATATCAAGGACGCGCACACCCTGAGCCTCTCGGAACTCGCGGCGGCGCTCGCCGGGCTCACCACGGCGGCACGGGCGGGTACCACCACACCCGCGAGTCTCGGCGGCGGCACGATCTCGATCACCAATATCGGGGTCTTCGGTATCGACGCGGGTACGCCCATTCTGAACCCGGGGGAGGCCGCGATCCTGGCGATGGGCGCCATCCGGCGCACGCCGTGGGAGTACCGCGGAGAGGTGGCCCTTCGCCAGGTGCTCACGCTGAGCCTGTCCTTCGATCACCGCCTGGTGGACGGCGAGCAGGGCTCGAAGTTCCTGGCCGACGTGGGGACCATGCTGGCCAACCCCGGCATGGTTCTGACCATGGTCTAGTGCCATGGTCTAGTGCCATGGTCCAGTGAGCACTCTTCGGCCGCGCCGCGCGGTTGACCGGGGCGCGGCGGCGGGGCACAGTGGAGACATGACCTCCAGTACCCAAATCCTCGCCCCGTTCACCACTGCGCGCGCGCTCAAGAGCAGCGCCTTCGTGCATTTCGATGGGGCGCTGCATGCCTCATTCCGTACCGCCGATTTCCGGTCGGCGGTGCTGCTGGTCGACCGGGTCGCGGAGGCGGCCGAGGAGCTGGGCCACCACCCTGATGTGAGCCTCGGGTATGGCCGGGTCGCCTTCAGCCTGACCTCTCATGACGCCGGCGGGGTGACCGAGCGGGATATGCGCCTGGCTGCCCGCATCGACGACATCGCGACCGCTGAGGGAGCACGGTTGGTCCCGGCCAACCCGGCTCGATACGACATGGCCATCGACTGCACGGATGCGGATGCCATCCGAGCGTTTTGGTGTGCCGCCCTCGGCTACGACGAGGTTTCCACTGAGACCGGCATCGAACTCGTCGATCCGAATGGTGTCGCGCCCAAGGTCTGGTTTCAGCAGATGGAGATCGCACGCACCGACCGTAATCGTATCCACGTCGATGTATACGTGTCCGGTGACGAGGCCGAGGAGCGCGTGCAGGTGATCGTCGAGGCCGGCGGAACCGTGCTCACCGACGAGCATGCACCGGATTGGTGGGTGCTCGCGGACGTGGAAGGCAACGAGATCTGTGTGTGCACCGCCGCCTCCTGAGGAGTAGCGGTTTCGGATCCGGTTTTGAATCCGGTTTCGCTCAGTCGAACGTTGGTGCCGCCGTTGGCCGTGCGGCGCGGCAACATCTCTCTTCTGGAGAGTACCTAGCGGAAGGGCCGAAGCGACGCCTGTGCCTCGGCCCGCACGGCCGCCGAGACGGCATCGAGGAGCGGGGAGGAGAGGTTCCAGCGCTGCCAGAACAGTGGAACGTCGACCGCGAGGTGCGGGGCGAGGTCGACCAGCCGGCCGTCGACGATCTCCTCGGCGCACTGCTGCTCCGGCAGCATGCCCCAGCCGAAGCCGCGCAGAATGGCGCGCACGAAGTCGTTCGACGTGGGGATGTAGTGGATGGGTCCGCTGCTGCCGGTGCCGGTGTGCTCCCGCAGGAATGCCTCCTGCACGTCATCGTTGCGTTCGAAGGTGACGACGGGTGCCCGGGGCAGGTCCACCAGTCCGGACAGTGTGGAAAGACCGGAAGGTCCGCGCCAGTCCGGCAGCCATCGAGCGATGAAATCGGGTGTTGCCACGGCGCGATAGCGCATTTGGCCGAGGGGCTCCGTGGCGCAGCCCTGCACGGCATCCCTGGTGGAGGTAACGGCGGCCATCACCGTGCCGGCGCGGAGCAGTCTCGTGGTGAGTTCCTGGTCTTCCCGGTGCAGATCGAAGGCCACGCCGAGGCGATCGCCGAGTCCGGTGAGGGCGTCGAGAAACCAGGTGGCGAGGCTGTCTGCGTTCACCGCGAGTGACACCCGGAACGTGTCGCCTTCCGTGCGGCTGTGCTGCAGTTCCCGCACCGTGTCGGCTTCGAGAAGCTGCACCTGACGGGCGTAGCGGAGCAGCACGTCGCCCGCATCGGTGAGGCGGATGGGTGTTGTGCGTTGCACCAGCACGCGCCCGCTGGTCTGCTCCATTGCTTTCACGCGCTGGGAGACGGCCGAGGGTGTCACATTAAGCCTCGCCGCGGCCGTTTCAAAAGATCCCTCGCTAACGAGGGCCAGCAGGGTGGCGAGCTGTTCCAGTGTGAAGCGCTGCATTAGAGCAGCTTAGCCAGCCTAAGAAACCATAGCTAGGCTAAACCGGACTGAGGGCCTAGCGTTGCGGGTGTGATCACCGCATCTTCCACCCTGCTGCCGGCCCTGCTGGGACTCGCGACCGGACTCTCCCTCATCGTGGCGATCGGATCTCAGAACGCGTTCGTGCTGCGCCTCGGAATCGAAGGGCGCAATCGGGTCATCGTTCCGGTGGTGGCTATCTGCGCTCTGTCCGACGCCGTGCTCATCATGGCCGGGGTGCTCGGCCTTGGGGTGGTCATTGCCGCGGCTCCGGTGGCCATCATCGTGATCCGTGTGCTGGGCTCCGGCTTCCTGATCGTGTATGGGCTCTTTGCTGCACGCCGGGCGATCAGGCCCGGAGCGCTGGTCGTGTCGACGGTGGTGGCTTCCACCGGAATGCGGGTTGCCGTGGTGACGGTGCTCGCCCTCACCTGGCTGAATCCGCACGTCTATCTGGACACGGTGCTGTTCCTCGGAGCCGTGGCCAACCAGCAGGGTGCGGCCGAGCGCTGGTGGTGGGCGGGAGGCGCCGTCGCCGCGAGTTTCGTCTGGTTCTCGGCGCTCGGCTTCGGAGCACGACTGCTGCGTCCGATGTTCGCCAAGCCGAGGTCGTGGCGTGTTCTCGACGCGGTGATCGCCGTGGTGATGATCGCTCTCGGAGTGCGTCTGGCCCTCGGCCACTAGATATCCGCCACTAGATATCCTCCGCACTGACGCGCGGCACTCGTCTGGCCACCGGGCACTCCTCTGAGCGAGTGCCTGCCAGCCAAACCAGCGCCGCGGGCACACTTCTAGCCCGATGCTCGGCTGGGCCGATTGGCCCGGTGGGTGGCGGCGGGCCGCCACGTGCGAGTGGGATCGAAGAGCACCGGGCCGCGTACTTCGGGGCGGCCGCGCACCATGCGGATTTCCCACCCGGCGGTGTCGATGGTGGCGTGGTGGTACCAGCAGAGCAGGCATCCGTTGTCGACGTCGGTCTTTCCCTTGAACTGCCAGGGGATGATGTGGTGCACCTCGCACCAGGCGGCCGCGATGGTGCACCCTGGAATGATGCACCCGCCGTCGCGGGCGGCGATCGCTCGGCGTTGGCCCGGAGAGAAGAACCGCTTCTTCTCACCGAGGTGAAGCACCTCACCGTTCTCGCCAAAGGTCACTTCCTGGAACCCGCCGGCGCACATCTTCTGCCGCACCGTGCGAAGCGATACCGGTGCCTCCACGCCGTCGACCCAGCCGACACCGTGCCCGGTCTTGAGGTCGGCCGCGTTCACGTGAACCATCACCACGGGAGCCGCACCTCCCATAGACGGTGTCTTCGGGTCGCGTGCCGTGGACTCGAAGACAGCGCGGAGGATGTCCGCCCGCTTCTCGCCACCCGTGCGTGGGTCATCGAACTCTTCCGCCCCGGGAATGAGTTCCCCGGCCTCGATCAGCGCCTGCTGCTCGGCGCTCGGGAACTTCGGTGCCGCGTGAGCCGAGAGGAACGTGTTGAAGACACCGTCCAACACCCCGCGCAGCTCCGGCGTGACCCCGCCGCGTAGTGGATAGAGGCCGGCCTTCAGTCGGCCGAACCCGACGTTGCTCTTCGCCGCGGACGCCTCATCCGAGGGAGCGGCACCGTCGGGGTCGAGTCTTGCTTCCCACTCGTGGGCCTGCGCCCGAATCAGATCCGCGGAGAACGCAATCCCCGCGCCGGGCAGTCCTTCGGTCTCCGGCGTGATCGCCCCGGTCGCCGATGCGACCAGAGCCCGTTCCGCCCGGTCGAGGTCGTCGGGGGCAACCCGACGCGACAACGGTTCTAATGCGGAGACGATCACTTCGGCGGCATCCACACCCAGCTCACCCGAGGAAAGGCCCTCCGCCACTGCCGGGTGCTGCACGGGCACCTCTTGTCCGAGCAACCCGGTGGCGGCACCTGCCGCGCCCGTGATGAGGAGGCCGAGGCGCATGCGCCGCTTGGCCTCGGAACCCGACACCCGCGTCACCCCGGTGATCAGGTCGTACTTACCTCGGCATCCGTTTTTATACGCCAGGGACTCGTGCCCCAACGCCGTGTCCGCCCGGGCCGCCACATCCGTTGCCGAGAGTACCCTCGCCCCGTCTACTCGGCGACCGATGTGCTCCACCACCGCCATCACGGAAAGACATTCCTCATTGCTGAGGAGTGAGTAGTTCACGCCCTCTAACGCAACGGCTATCGAGGCGACGGCCCTCTCTAGCTGGGCCACCACCTCGGAACCGGACTTCTGCGTCGTTGACATACCCCCATTCTCCCACTAATCGAACACAAAAGCGAGTAAAACTCAGGAAAATAGAGACAAACTAGAAGATTTATACACGTCTCACGCCAGATGCGGCGGGGACGCCGAGGGCGGCGAGTGCCATCTCCTGGAACAGCGTGCGCACTGCGGTCTTCGAGGAGGTGCGGGCACTGTGCGGCGTGGAGTTGAGCAGGCCGAAGGTGGCGTGAGCGCGGATGCGGAGCAGGGCTTCGTCGATCGACGGATGCACCCGCTGCAGCACCTGCACCCACAGCTCCACGTACTCCCGCTGCAGCGCCCGCACCCGGTGCCGGTCGGATTCGGCCAGGCTGTCAAGGTCGCGGTCCTGCACGCGGATCACGTCGGGGTTGGCGAGCGCGAAGTCCACGTGGAAGCCGACCAGGTTGCGGAGAGCGGCCGCGGCATCCGCTGTGTCGGTCACGACGGCCCGACCGCCGGTCATGAGACCTTCGCTCACGTCGATGAGCAGGGCCGAGAGAACGGCCTGCTTGCCGTTGAAGTGTCGATAGACCGCGGGGCCGCTCACGCCGGCCGCCGCGCCCAAATCTTCAATGGAGACCCCCTTGAACCCGGAGCGGGCAAAGAGAGTTGCGGCGGCTCCCAGGAGGGCGGCGCGACGGTCTGCTTTGGCCTTGCTACGCGCGGTGGTGTCTATGGGGGCGTTCATGCTCTGGCCGCCTTTCAGCTGGACATTTTAGTTAATCCTCACTAACCTGAATTTCAGTTAGTGCACACTAACTGTACTTGATGCCGGGTCGTCCGGTTTCGCCAACGGGAAGATGTCGATGGAGACACTCGCGAGTCAGCTCGACTCCGCTGCACACACGTTCGTGGCCAACGACGCCGCCCAGCGCGAGCTCGTGGCCGAACTGAAACAACGGCTCGCCACGGCAGCCCTCGGCGGCCCGGAGAAGTCACGAAAGCGCCACCTCGCCCGAGGCAAACTCCTGCCGCGGGAGCGCATCGACCAGTTGCTGGACGAGGGCAGCCCGTTCCTTGAGATCGCTCCACTGGCCGCGACCGGCCTGTACAACGACGACAGTCCCGGGGCGGGTGTCATTGCCGGAATCGGCTTGGTGCACGGCCGCTACGTGCTGGTGATCTCCAACGACGCCACCGTCAAGGGCGGCACCTACTATCCGATGACGGTGAAGAAGCACCTGCGGGCACAGGAGATCGCCCTGGAGAACCGCCTGCCCTGCGTGTACCTTGTCGACTCCGGGGGCGCGTTCCTGCCCATGCAGGACGAGGTGTTCCCCGACCGCGACCACTTCGGGCGTATCTTCTACAACCAGGCGCGGATGTCTGCGGCCAAGATCCCGCAAATCGCCGCGGTGCTGGGCTCGTGCACCGCCGGCGGCGCCTACGTGCCGGCGATGAGTGACGAGACCGTGATCGTTCGCGGCCAGGGCACCATCTTCCTCGGCGGCCCGCCCCTCGTGAAGGCCGCGATCGGCGAGATCGTCACGGCCGAGGAGCTCGGCGGCGGAGAGCTGCACTCCCGCGTCTCCGGCGTCACCGACCACCTCGCCGAGAACGACGAGCACGCGCTGCAGATCGTGCGCGACATCGTCTCCACCCTGCCGAATACCCACGCACCGGCCTGGGAGGTCATCCCCACGGTCGACCCGGTCGCCGACGAGAGCGAACTGTACGGCGCCGTTCCCGTGGACGTTCAGGGCCAATACGACGTGCACGAGGTGATCGCCCGCCTGGTGGACGGCAGCGAATTCCACGAATTCAAGCGCGAGTACGCCACCACGCTCATCACCGGGTTCGCCCACATCCACGGCCACCCGGTGGGAATCGTCGCCAACAACGGCATCCTGTTCGCCGACTCCGCCCTGAAGGGCGCGCACTTTATCGAGCTCTGTGACCAGCGCGGCATTCCACTGGTCTTCCTGCAGAACATCTCGGGGTTCATGGTGGGCCGCGACGCCGAGGCCGGCGGCATCGCCAAGCACGGAGCCAAGATGGTCACCGCGGTCGCCACCGCGCGCGTGCCCAAACTCACCGTCGTGATCGGCGGTTCCTTCGGCGCCGGCAACTACTCCATGTGCGGCCGGGCCTACTCGCCGCGCTTTCTGTGGATGTGGCCGGGGAGCCGGATCTCTGTGATGGGCGGCCCGCAGGCATCCTCCGTGCTGGCCACCGTGAAGCGCGAGCAGATCGAGGGCGGTGGTGACGAGTGGTCGGCCGAGGCCGAGAGCGCATTCAAGGATCCGATCCTGGAGAAATATGAAACCCAGGGCAGCCCGTACTACTCGACCGGCCGACTCTGGGACGACGGCGTGATCGACCCCGCCGACACCCGCACGGTCCTGGGCCTCGCGCTGGCCGTGTGCGCCACCGCGCCGCTGGCCGATTCCGCCTTCGGCCTCTTCCGGATGTAAGTGAAACCATGACCGAGACATTTGAGACAGAGATTATTGAAACCGTGGCCCCCGAAACCATGACCTTCGAGACCGTGCTCGTGGCCAACCGCGGGGAAATCGCCTGCCGCATCATCCGTACACTGCGGGAGCGCGGCATCCGCTCGATCGCCGTGTACAGCGACGCCGATCGCGACGCCCGGCACGTGTCGCTGGCGGATGCTGCGGTGCGCCTCGGCGGGTCCGCCCCGGCCGAGAGCTACCTCAACATTGAGGCCGTACTCGCGGCGGCAGCGCTCACCGGTGCTCAGGCCATCCACCCCGGCTACGGGTTTCTCAGCGAGAACCAGGCTTTCGCCCAGGCGTGCGCCGACGCCGGAATCGTCTTCATCGGCCCGAGCGTGCACGCGCTGACCATGATGGGCGACAAGATCCGCTCCAAGAACCATGTGGTCGGCTACGGCGTGCCGGTGATCCCCGGGGTCGCCGAGCCGGGCCTCAGCGACGAGCAGCTGATCGCGGCCGCCGTCGAGGTGGGCTACCCGATGCTGATCAAGCCGTCCGCCGGCGGCGGCGGTAAAGGTATGCACGTAGTGGAACGCGTGGAAGATCTCCCCGCGACGCTCGTGACCGCCCGGCGGGTGGCGCTGAGCGCCTTCGGCGACGACACCCTGCTGCTCGAACGTCTCGTGGCGACCCCGCGGCACATCGAGGTACAGGTGCTTGCCGACAACCACGGTGCCGTCATCCACCTCGGCGAGCGCGAGTGCTCGCTGCAGCGTCGGCACCAGAAGGTGATCGAAGAGGCGCCCTCGCCGCTGCTCGACGATTCCACCCGGGCTCGCATCGGTGCGGCCGCCTGTGCCGCCGCCCGCAGCGTGGGCTACAGCGGCGCCGGTACGGTGGAATTTTTGGTGTCCGCGGCTGCCCCCGACGAGTTCTTCTTCATGGAGATGAACACCCGCCTGCAGGTGGAACACCCGGTCACCGAAATGGTCACCGGCATCGACCTCGTGGACTGGCAGGTGCGCATCGCCGCCGGGGATCACCTCACCATCGCCCAGTCCGACGTATCCCTCACCGGGCATGCGATCGAGGCACGCGTGTACGCCGAGAACCCGGAGCGCGGCTTCCTGCCGACGACCGGCACCGTGCTGCAGCTGCAGGAGGCAACCGGCCCGGGCGTGCGAGTCGACAGCTCGCTCGCCCTCGGCCTCAGGATCGCTTCCCATTACGACCCGATGCTCGCCAAGGTGATCGCCTGGGCCCCCACCCGGCTGGCGGCGCTGGATCGGCTTGACCAGGCACTCGCGGGCACTGTCGTGCTCGGCGTGCACACCAACATCGAGTACCTGCGGCTGCTCTTGGCGGATGCCGACGTGCGCGCCGGACGCCTCGACACCGGCCTGATCGAACGAACCCTTCCCGAGCTGCGCTTTCGGGGTGCCGACGACCAGCTGCTGGCTGCCGTGGCCCTGTTCCTGCACGCGCGGGCGACGAATGCTGCCGCCGCTCCCGGCGTGTGGACGCGGCCGAGCGGATGGCGCATGGGCTCGCCCCGGCCCGTGCGGTACTCCCTGGGCGTGAGCGCGACCGCAGCGGTGGACGTGCGGGTGCTGGGGGAGCCGGGGGCGGCATCCGTCTGGATCGACGACGGGCCGGCCGTGCCCGCGGGCCTCGCACCCGCTGCCGGCCGCCCGGGCA
>Ga0209023_10000963_pt1 | contig 40451 bp, 30 predicted proteins | sample LakOneMetagenome_FD_187468 | JGI IMG/M metagenome (GOLD analysis project Ga0209023, IMG submission 187468) | Freshwater and sediment microbial communities from Lake Erie, Canada (SPAdes) (version 2) | ecosystem: Environmental > Aquatic > Freshwater > Lentic | place: Lake Erie, Canada...
CAAACCCCCTGCCAGTTCTGCCACTTTTTTCAATCCGTCTTCAGGTAAATTGCCTTTTTTGAATTCAGCTAAAATTTCGGGGTATTTGTTTTCCATTTCAAGTAAGAAATGTTCTTCAAATGCCTTTACATTTCTTACTGCCACACCTTTTAATAATCCCTGTGTGCCCAGGTAAATAATGGCCACCTGTTTTTCAACACTCATGGGCGAATATTGCAGCTGTTTTAAAACTTCAACGTTTCTTGCCCCCTTATCAATTACATTTTTTGTAGCCGCATCAAGGTCGCCGCCAAATTTACTGAAGGCTTCCAGTTCACGGTACAGTGCCTGGTCTAATTTTAAAGTACCCGCTACTTTTTTCATGGACTTGATCTGTGCATTACCACCCACACGGCTTACAGAAATACCCACGTTAATGGCCGGGCGGATACCTGCGTTAAACAGGTTACCTTCCAGGAATATCTGCCCGTCAGTAATTGAGATAACGTTGGTGGGGATATAGGCAGAAACGTCGCCGGCCTGGGTTTCAATAACAGGCAATGCTGTTAACGAACCACCACCTTTTACCAGGTGCTTTATAGATTCAGGTAAATCATTCATTTGTTTGGCAATATCATCCCTGCTGATCACTTTTGCAGCCCTTTCCAGTAAACGGCTGTGCAGGTAGAATACGTCACCGGGGTAAGCTTCACGGCCTGGTGGACGGCGCAATAACAAAGATACCTCGCGGTAGGCCACGGCCTGCTTTGAAAGATCATCATAAATGATCAAAGCCGGTCTGCCGGTATCACGGAAAAATTCACCAATAGCAGCTCCCGCAAACGGTGCGTAGAACTGTAACGGAGCAGGATCTGATGCAGAGGCCGCAACAATAGTGGTATAGGCCATAGCGCCGTTCTCTTCCAGGGTTTTCATGATACCTGCAATAGTGGATGCTTTTTGACCAATAGCCACGTATATGCAATAAACAGGTTTACCTGCAGCATAAAATTCTTTCTGGTTGATGATGGTATCTACAGCAATGGCTGTTTTACCGGTCTGGCGGTCGCCAATGATCAATTCCCGCTGGCCACGGCCAATAGGAATCATGGCATCAATGGCTTTAATACCTGTTTGGAGCGGTTCTTTAACCGGTTCACGGAAAATTACCCCCGGGGCTTTACGTTCCAGCGGCATTTCATACAATTCACCCGTTATCGGGCCCTTTCCATCGATAGGTTCACCCAGGGTATTAATAACACGACCGCTCATACCTTCTCCCACTTTAATGGAAGCGATCTGGCCGGTACGTTTTACTTTATCACCTTCCTTGATTTCGCTGCTGTCGCCCATCAATACCACGCCCACGTTATCTTCTTCCAGGTTAAGGGCAATTGCTTTTACCCCGTTATCAAACTCCACCAGCTCACCGCTGCGTACATTATTAAGGCCATAAATACGGGCAATACCATCGCCCACCTGTAATACGGTTCCCACCTCTTCAAGGCTTGCAGAAGCATTAAAATTGCTGAGCTGCTGACGGAGAATCGCCGAAATCTCGTCGGGTTTAATTTCTACCATAAACTATTAAATTAATGATTGATTAAAGGCATTTTTTTCAGGCTGCAAAGGTAGGGGTTGGGGGCTGGAATGTCAAAAAAATGATAATGTAAAAAAACAATAGGCCATAAAAAATTTAGGTATACGATAAAAAGTATTTAAATTTATCGCCGCAATCACATTATTTTGTTAAGTTTGCTCATTACTAAAACTAAAAAATTATGAAAAATTTTACTCGGCTGTTATTTACCGGGGTTTTGCTTTTGTTGTTCAGTGGCTATGGAATGGCTCAGCAAAATTCGCAGTTCACAACAATCGTTGGTAAGCTAATCAGGACAACTCCAAGGCTTGCTGACATTGACAAAAATTCAGTATACGGTGCACCCTTTGTTAGAACAAGGGACGAGCATGGTATCATTGGGTTAGCGGAGGATGAAGAAACAGGCCCGGCAAAACCGCATTATCCCAGCAAATTTGCAAAGGATATGGCGGTTCAGAACAGCCTGGGAACACCTACACCAACCCCATCTGCTGCTTCAGCAACAATAAATCAAAATTTCGACGGTTTGTTTGCTACGGGTTTTGCCCCGTCTGATAATAATATGGCGGTTGGTCCGAACCACGTTATACAGATCATCAACAATAGCAGCAGTTCCTTATTTAAAATATGGAATAAGGCAGGTACCCAGGTACAAGCCCAAACTGTTTTAAGTTCTATCACCGGTATCACAGGTGGTGGTGATCCGGTTGTATTATATGACCAGATTGCAGACAGGTGGATATTAACTGAATTTACAGGAAACAGCCCCAACTCATTAATTTGGGCAGTTTCTACAACTGGTGATCCCACCGGTTCTTATAAAATATATTCTTATGCTGTAGGTACTTATTTTGCCGATTATCCTCACTATGGAGTTTGGCAAAATGCTTATTATGGCATTACCCACGATTTCAATACTGCTTTAACTGCATATCTTGGAAGCTCAATAATGGCTTTCGACAGGAATGCGATGCTTGCGGGTGCAGCTACTGCTACAATGATAAGCACCAGGTTTACACCTAATGAGTATTTTACAATGCTGCCTGTTCATCACTCCGGTACTGCAGTATCAAACCAAACGGGTTTGTTCATGTTCTTCTCTGATGATACAGACACTCCTGATCCAAATGACGTGGATAGTATTATCACTTTTACATATACTCCAAACTTTACCACACCTGCTAACTCCGTAATTGGCTTCAGGCAGGGCGTAGTAGCCACACCATTTAACTCCACACTTTGCGGTAGTAATGCCTGTATTACACAGCCACCCGGTGGTGGTGCCATACGTGGTATTGATGGCCAGCTCATGCATAAAGTTACCTACCGTAACTATGGGGGGTATGAATCAATTGTAGCCAATTTCACCACTAATGCCGGAAGCGGTATTGGCGGTATCCGCTGGTATGAAATGAGGCGTACAGGTGGCGCAGGAAACTGGACCATGTACCAGGAAGGTACTTACGCACCTGGTGATGGTAACCACCGTTTCATGGGTTCCATTGCACAAAATGCCAATGGGGATATAGGACTTATATTTAACGTTACAGGTCCCGGAACGCCTAACATCTTCCCTTCATTCAGGTTAACAGGACGTACCAATTGCGATCCTTTAGGCCAAATGACCATTCCTGAAACCGTTATCCAGGATGGTACCGTGATAAACGGAACCAACCGTTACGGGGATTATAACGCCATTGATGTGGATCCATCCAACGGAACATTCTGGGGAACCGGTCAATATAACAAAACCGGTTTAGGAACTTTTGGTAACTGGGCTACCCGTATTGTTAATTTCACCATTTCAGGTGGCGGTGCTCAAATTACCTCTCAACCAGTGAGTACCACAGTTTGTGCTGGTACAACTGCAGCCTTCTCTGTTGCTGCTAATGGCGGCGGTACAATTTTATATCAATGGCAGGTTAGTACCGATAATGGTGTAACCTGGACCAATATTGGCGGCGCTACCGCATCAACCTATTCATTTACTGCTGTTGCTGGTGATAATGGTAAGCGTTTCCGTTGCAATGTTACTTCTTCTGCCTGTCCGCAGGTGGCAACAAGCAACCAGGCGATATTAACTATTACCACATTATCACAAGGCGGTACCTTATCAGCAAGTACTTCCGTTGCTTGTGCAGGTCCAAACAGTACTGTATTAACTTTAACAGGTGCTGTGGGTAATATCATCCAGTGGGAATCCTCAGTAAATGGCGGTGCCACCTGGACTGTTATTGCTAACACCACTAATACATTAACTGTTAACAACCTTACCCAAACTACTCAATACAGGGTACTGGTGCAAAGTGCGGGATGTACAGCTTCTTACTCTACCATTTTCACTGTTAACTTTATTGCAACAGGTGTGGGTACTGTAACAATAACTTCAGACGCCGGTACCACTTTGTGTGCTGGAGATCCTGCAATGCTTACTGCAGTGGGATTAAACAGTTATACCTTCAGCAATCCTGCTCCGATAGTAATACCAAGCAGCGGACCTGGAAGTGTGTATCCTTCTACTATAACTGTTAGCGGTGTACCTGTTACCACACCCATACAGTCAGTTAAAATAAACGGTATCAGCCATACCTGGTCAGATGATATCGATATCCTGCTGCAATCTCCAACAGGGGTTAATGTGGTGTTGATGTCTGATGTGGGCAGCAGCTCAGGTATAAGCAATGTAACCTATACATTTAATGATGCCGGTGCAGCCATGAGTACTGCTGCCGGAAATCCTACCGGAACGTATAAGCCCACCAATAACGGTGCTGCTGATACCTGGGTAGCTCCCGGACCTGGTGCCATTACCCAGGGTACTCCATCATTATCATTATTCACAGGCGATCCAAACGGTATCTGGAAATTGTTTGTAGTGGATGATACCGGAGGAGACCAGGGCAATATAGCTGGTGGATATGAAATCACCTTTGCATCTACCGGCCCATTAACAGGAATGACTTTCTTATGGTCGCCTGCAACGGGTTTAAACGCAACGAATATTAACCCTGTAGCAGCTTCTCCTGCAGCAACTACAACGTATACAGTTGTTGCTACAAACGGAAGCGGATGTACTGGAACTGCTTCTATAACTTTAAATGTTAACCAGCGTCCAAAAGTAACTGCAGATCCTGCCAACACATCAGTATGTGCAGCTTCTTCAGCAACCTTCAGCATTACTGCTACAGGTACCAGTATTGGCTACCAATGGCAGGAAAGTACCAATGGAGGTGTAACCTGGACCAACTTGACCAATGGCGCTCCATATAGTGGTGTAAATACAAATACACTGGTGGTTAACCCGGTAACTCCTGCGATGAATAACAACCGTTACCGTTGCGTGGTTAGTGGCATCTGTACTCCGGCTGCTAATTCAACCGGAGCCATCTTAACGGTTAAAGCATTACCAAATGTAACTGTTACCCCAATATCAGGTTGTGGTGGAGTAGCCGGCACAAATGGTTTGGCATTAACAGCAAGCGGTGGTGATACTTATGTATGGGCTCCTGTTACAGGATTATATACTAATCCAGGTACAACTACGGCCTATACCGGTACCAACCTGGCAACTGTATATGCTGCACCAACTGCATTTACAGCCTATGTTGTAACAGGTACTAATAATACAACAGGTTGCAGCAAAGCTGCCACAGCTTTAGTAAACTATACACCACCTGCACCAACAGTTACACCTAATCCTGTAGCTATGTGCCTTGGTGACGCTGCTGTAAAACTGAAGAGTTCTTCTTCAACAACAACAACAGTGAGTTTCGCATCTGGTAATATACATATCCCGATTTTAGATGCTAATCCTGCGGGAACTGCACCAACCAGCTTAAATGTAACAGGTATACCTGCGGGAGCTACTATTTCACGGGTTACAGTTACACTTAATGTTACACATACGTACATAGCTGATATGACGTTTAATTTAAAAGCACCCAATGGCCAGGTATTAAATCTTGACAAGAATATGGGGGCAACAGGTAACCCGGGTGCTAATTTCACTAATACCATAATCAGTTCTGCCGGAACTGCGCCTTTAAGCGGTGGAGCGCAACCTTACAGTGCTACGTTTAAAGCAGATTTAATTAATGGCGGTATTACACCAGGTTATACCTATGGTGACCCCACTGGTTATGCTGCTACAGCACCAAATTGGGCGGCTTTATATTCTGTTCCAAATGGTACCTGGACTTTAGCCGGTGCTGATGATGGTGCAGGTGATGTTGGTTTTATTGAAAACTGGACACTGAATATTACTTATGTAGTGGGTGTTCCTGCTGCACCAGCAGTATGGAGCCCGGCAACTGGTTTATACAGTGATGCAAATGCCGGCACACCTTATGTAGCGGGTACTGCTGTAGACAGTGTTTGGGCTAAACCAACACCGGCCGGCGTGTATAATTACAATGTAACGGTTAACAGCCTGCCGCCTGCTCCTACTACAGTAACAATGAATAATACGGCAACTACATTCTTTGCCACACTTACATTTAATGTAAGGAATAACAATAATTATCCTGTAACATTAACAGACATCTCCAGTATGTGTAATGTAACAGGTGCTACCAACGTAAGTGCTTATTATAAAGCATCAGCTATTAATGGCCTGCCTGGTCCAATTACAGCAGCCAATGGCTGGAACCAGTTTGGCAGTGCAACCATTACCTCAATTGGCTTCCCGAATGTGCAGCCATTTATGACAGGTCTTAATTTATTAATACCTGCCAACAGCACATATGGTATCTTGGTAAGTGCCATACTTCCTTCAGGAACTACCAACCTGGTGTTCAGCAATACCGGTACTAACCTTATTGCTTCCGCTGGTGGTTGTGATATCCTTACAGGTCCAAATATTGGTTATGCAGGACCTGCAGTTCCGGGAGCTCCAACATTTACCCCGTACCACTTTATTGGCAGCATAGGTATTGTTCCAGGTGTTACAGCCTGTACATCACCTGCAAGGGTTGTAACTGTTACAGTTAACCAGCCAATCAGCATTACAACACAGCCTGTTAACACTTCGGCCTGTACAGATAAAGTAGCCACCTTTACTGTAGCTGCAGCAGGTACTTCTCCAAGCTATCAATGGCAGGTAAGTACTGATGCCGGTAATACATTCACCAATATTTCAAATGGTGGTGTATATGCAGGTGCTACAACAACTACCTTAACCATTACCGCTCCACCTGTTTCAATGAGCGGATACCTGTACCGTTGTGTGGTTTCAGGTGCAGCTCCTTGTGCGTCTGTTCCTTCAGCACAGCGGGTGTTAACGGTAAATCCATTACCAACAATTACCATCGGAGCTTCTCCTTACCAGAGACTGTTCCCTGGATTGAAAACTTCTATTTTCTCTACAGTTACTCCTGCAGCTGCCACTTATACATGGTTGCGCAATGGTGCCACTGTTCCAAACGGAAGTACAAGTTCACTGGTGGTGGATGTTGACGGATTGGGCACTTACAGCCTGAGGGTTACAGATGTTAACGGATGTACCAATACATCTAACTCCGTAACTATTGCAGATTCTGCAAGCGGTAAAGTGTTCATCTATCCTAATCCAAACAATGGTCAGTTCCAGGTTAGGTACTACAGTATCCTTAATAACTCAGGATTACCACGTGGTATCAATGTGTATGATGCAAGAGGAAAACGTGTACTGACTAATACTTATTCCATCGGTGCTCCATATGCAAGAATGGATGTCGATTTAAGAAACCACGGAACCGGTGTTTACTGGATTGAAGTGGTGGACGTAAACGGCAACCGCCTGGCAGTAGGAAGAGCTGAGGTATTAAGATAGGAAAGTTAAACGCACACTATACTTTATGAGTCCCCCCCAACTTGTTGGGGGGGACTTTTTTATTATTGCTATTTTGGCAGTCTTTTAAAAGGGAATGCTTTTTGAATCACCACCCTGCATAAAACTTATAATTATGACACTGGGAATAATGGCTGTTTCAATTATTTTCATGTTGCTGGGAATGCTTGTACAATTCAGGCTTAAAAGCAAATTTGCGCAATATGCAAAAGTGCCCACTTCAAGCGGGTTAAGCGGTAAGGAGGTGGCTGAAAAAATGCTGAAGGCGAATGGCATTTATGACGTAAATGTTATTTCTGCAGACGGTTTTTTATCAGATCATTACAACCCTGCCAATAAAACTGTTAACCTGAGCGCAGATGTTTATGAAGGCAGAACTGTGGCCGCTGCCGCAGTTGCAGCCCATGAATGTGGCCACGCCGTGCAGCATGCCACCGCTTACAGCATGCTGATGTTACGCAGCAGGCTGGTGCCGGCTGTTCAAATCAGCAGTACATTATCACAATGGGTTATAATAGCAGGGCTGGGTATGTTTGGCTTTGGTGGTGGTAATACCACGGTATTGCTGGTAGGCATAATACTGTTTGCTGTAAGTACTTTATTTGCTGTAATAACCCTGCCGGTTGAAATTGATGCTTCTGCAAGGGCCTTAAAATGGCTGGATACTGCCAATATTACAACCACAACAGAATATGCAGATGCTAAAGATGCCTTAAAATGGGCAGCGCTCACCTATGTAATATCAGCGTTGGCATCAATAGCGATGCTGGTACAGTATATTTTAATTTACCAGTCACGCAGCAGGGACTAATCAGCAATTCGCCCTTAACACTTGTAACTATCTACTATATTTGTAAAAATAATTTTAAAATAAAGTAATCACACGAATATGAATTTTGGAAAAGAATTTGAAAAATACGCTGTAAAGCACAGGGGTATCAGCAGTAATGTGCTGGATGGCTATATTAAACACAACGTAACCAACCTAACCCCGAATATTATTGAAGAGCGGCCGATGAACATAGCGGTTATGGATGTGTACAGCCGGCTGATGATGGACAGGATAATATTCTTGGGCTACCCCATCAGTGATGAAGTGGCCAATATTGTTACTGCGCAATTATTATTTTTAGAAAGTACTGACCGCAGCCGCGATATTCAAATGTATATTAACAGTCCCGGAGGCAGTGTGTATGCAGGTTTGGGGATGTACGATACCATGCAGTTTATTACGCCGGATATAGCCACCATCTGTACAGGTATGGCAGCCAGTATGGGTGCCGTGCTGATGTGCGCCGGCGCAAAAGGGAAGCGTACAGCACTTAAACACAGCCGTATCATGATGCACCAGCCCAGTGCCGGTGCAGGTGGCCAGGCATCTGATATTGAAATTACTGTGAATGAAGTGAAAAAAATAAAAAGAGAGTTATATGATGTGATTTCATTTCATACAGGGCAGCCGGTGGAAAAAGTGGCTGCAGACTGCGACCGTGATTACTGGATGACATCAGCTGAAGCGAAAGAATATGGCCTGGTGGATGAAGTGCTGGTAATGAACCCCAGGAAGCAAAAGAAAGATAAATAACACCTTTTTTAAATTACAACCGTATAAAGAAACAAAACATATAACATGAATTTTTACAGCAAAAACAACATACGTTTTGACGAAGAGGATACACCGAAAGAAATGCCAGAAAACCCGATGGAGAAAATGATGAGTGGCTGGCAGTTCGATAAAAAATTTATTGAACAGCGTAAGATATTTTTATGGGGCGTGGTGGATGATAAAAGTGCAAAAGATATAACCGCAAGATTACTTTACCTGGAAGCAATTGACCCCGGAAAAGAAATTACATTTTATATAAACAGCCCCGGCGGTATGGTGGTAAGCGGCATGGTTATTTATGATACCATGAAGATGATCAGTTCGCCTGTGAGCACAGTTTGTATGGGAATGGCTGCAAGTATGGGCAGCATTTTATTAAGTGGCGGTACAAAAGGAAGACGCTTTATTTTTCCGCACGGCGAAGTGATGATACACCAGCCCAGTGGCGGTGGCCAGGGTACCAGCGCCGACCTGGAAATTATGGCGGAGCAGATACGCAAAACAAAAGAAATGGGAGCCAGGCTCCTTGCTGAAAATTGTGGTCAAACCTTCGAAAAAGTGATGAAAGATTTTGACAGGGATTACTGGATGGATGCCAAAGAATCTGTGGCCTACGGTATTGTAGATGGCATTACTGAAAAATTATAACCCACCTGAAATATTTTATTAAAAACTGCCCCGCTCAAGGGGCATTTTTTAATACCAGCCGGGTGTAACTTTACTATATGCAGTTTAACGAAATTATTAACGCAAAAGTTAGCCAGGAAACCGACCGGCCCTTAATGAAAAAGGACAGTTTTCCGGTTGGCGACGGGCTGCGTGCTTACCTGCGCCATTACGGCAGGGATATTAAACTGCCTGTTGTGTATAAAGACCTGCTTAATTACCGCTATGCCACTTCTTTAAAAGATAAGCATGGAAAATTTACCCATTGGGAAACTGCCGTATACGATTTAAAAGAAATGGAATTCTTAAAGGAAGGGTTAATTAGTACCTATGCCATTCTTAAAACTGAAGGCGATATGAGCTTTACCAAACACCTTGATGTGGAGCGCATAGATTTTTGTGAATTTGGAAACAGTGTGCCTTTCAGGATAAGGATAAAAAATAAAGTAAACGATAATTACGATCACTATTATATAAAAGCTGCCGATGCGTCACGCATATACGGGCTGGAACTGGAACACCTGCTGTCACCCAACCGTATTACTTTCTTCTGCCATAAAAATACTTTGGTGGAAGAACATATTCCCGGTATTCCCGGCGATATTTTTTTGCAGGATTACCTCCAATTACCCGAGACCAATAAAATACGCATTGCCAAAGAATTTGTAAAATTTAATGAAAGATGTTTTGCAAGATTGCTGGGTGATATGCGCAGCTATAATTTTGTGGTGGATATTACACCGGATATTGAAGATTACCAGTACCGGCTAAGGGCAATAGATTTTGACCAGCAATGTTATGAAGGAAGAAAGAACCTCTACCTCCCCCAATTTTATAAAGAAAATTTCGAGTACGTTGACCTGGTACTTAAAAACCTGAGCCCTGATGTAATAGACCAGTATCAAACCGAAGAAAGGACGGCTATGGCATACCGGGTTATTGCCAGCCGCAAACAGTTAATGGAGCTGCTTAATATTATGATGCACGACGAGCTTTCGGAGAATTATAAGGTTAAAATGTTAAGGGAAGAGCTGAATGCACACTTTAAAACCGCCTATTTTTCAAGGTGCAAAACCATGGGTGCCATTGTAAAACGGCAACTGAAGCAAATGCTGCAAAAACACCTTAAGCAGGTACAAAAAATTTAATATCACCCATCTATTTTCATGTTTGGGTAATCAAATAAGCTGCAGGGGCTGTAAAAGCAACATTTTAAGGGATAATATTGTCTGCATATTAGCGTTTTTGTTAAAGGCTTTTTTATCTTTGTGTTACTTTTTAATAAACGCCCAACGCATTAATAATGGCAAAACAACAAACATTACATTGTTCTTTCTGCGGCCGCAGCCGGGATGAGGTAAAAATATTAATAGCCGGGCAGGATGGGCATATCTGCGAAAATTGCGTGGAGCACGCCGAGGAAATCATAGAACAGGAGCTGGGCAATAACAGCGATTACAAACACTCCCATACACCCTCTCATAAACTCATTGTTAAAAAACCCGTTGAAATAAAAAATTTTTTAGACGAGTATGTGATTGGCCAGGACGATGCCAAGAAAATTCTTGCTGTTGCAGTTTACAATCATTATAAAAGGCTGAATCAAAAAATTGATAATGATGTAGAGATTGAAAAGAGTAATATCATAATGGTTGGCGAAACCGGCACGGGTAAAACATTGCTGGCCCGATCTATAGCCCGCATGCTTAATGTACCTTTTGCAATAGTTGACGCCACCGTTTTTACCGAAGCAGGCTATGTGGGCGAAGATGTGGAAAGTATGCTCAGTCGTTTACTGCAGGCCTGCAATTATGATGTAACAGCTGCAGAAAAAGGTATTGTGTTCATTGATGAAATTGATAAAATTGCCCGTAAAAGCGATAACCCTTCCATTACACGCGATGTAAGCGGGGAGGGGGTGCAGCAGGGTTTACTGAAATTGCTGGAGGGAACAGAAGTGCTGGTGCCCCCACAGGGCGGCCGTAAACACCCCGAACAAAAACTGATAAAGGTAAACACACAAAACATACTTTTTATCTGTGGCGGCGCTTTTGACGGGATAGATAAAATTATTGCCCGCAGGGTAAATACCAACGCCATTGGGTTTAATGTAAATAAGGAAATGCAGGAATACCAGCATGATAATTTATTGCATTTTGTAAATGCGGTTGACCTGAAACATTTTGGGTTAATACCCGAGCTGCTGGGGCGTTTGCCTGTAGTAACCTATTTAAACCCGCTGGATGCTGCAACCCTGCGCAGTATTTTAACCGAACCCAAAAACGCACTGATAAAACAGTTCACCCGCCTTTTTGATATAGAAGGCATTGAACTGAAATTTGAACCCGCTGTTTATGATTTTATGGTACAAAAGGCACTGGAATACAAATTGGGAGCCCGTGGTTTGCGCAGTATCTGCGAAAGTATTTTAACAGATGCTATGTATGAACTTCCCTCTCAAAAAGTAAAAAACTTTGATGTAACGCTGGAATATGCACAACGTAAATTCAGCACCAGCAAACTGAGTATGCTTAAGGTGGCTTAGGGATGAACTGTTAAGTATAAGGAATTATAAAGCCTGGAGGATTACACTTCCAGGTTTTTTGTTTCCCGGCAAATATTCAGTACCAAACCATTCTTTCTCCCCAATTTTCAAACATCCCTATATCATTTTAGGTGGTTGTTCTTTTTCAATTTATTTTTACGCCGTTGTTTTATTCTGCAATGGTAAAGTTTAAAAATTGATATGCCGCTGAAGTGAGTGACACAACGATGCCCGGCAATGTACAGCTGCCGCTTCTATAAATATAAAATCGTAAATCTCAAATCTGAAATAAGTAATGGTTGACGTAATACTAGGCCTGCAATGGGGCGACGAAGGGAAAGGGAAAATTGTTGATTATTTCGCACATAATTATGATGTGATTGCCCGTTTCCAGGGCGGGCCCAATGCCGGTCACACTTTGTATGTTGATGGCAAAAAAATTGTACTGCACCAGATACCCAGCGGTATTTTTCATGAAAATAAAACCAACCTGATAGGCAATGGTGTGGTATTGGATGCTGTGACCCTGAAAAGAGAATGCGAGAATGTGGCAGCTTTTGGGGTCGATTACAGGAAAAATTTATACATCAGTGAACGAACCCATTTGATATTGCCTACACACAGGGCCATTGATAAGGCAAGTGAGTTAAGCAAGGGCAATGAAAAAATAGGAAGTACTTTAAAAGGTATTGGCCCTGCCTATATGGATAAAACCGGCCGTAACGGGCTCAGGGTGGGTAATTTATTAGACAAGAGCTTTACCACAGAATACATAAAGCTGCGTTTAAAGCACCAGAAAATACTGGAAAGCTTCAATTTCCAGGAAGATATCAGTGCCTGGGAAGAGGAATTTTTTGAAGCCATTGAATTTTTACGGGAGTTTAAAATTGTAAATGGCGAATATTTTATTAATGAAAAAATACAGAAGGGCCAGCGGGTGCTGGCTGAAGGGGCGCAGGGAAGTATGCTGGATGTTGATTTTGGGACATTTCCGTTTGTAACAAGCAGCAGTACCATATCCGCCGGTGTCTGTACAGGTTTGGGGATAGCACCGCAAAAAATAAAAGAAGTGTTTGGTGTGTCAAAAGCTTACTGTACAAGGGTGGGCAGCGGGCCTTTTCCTACTGAACTGCACGACGAAACAGGGGAGTTGATCCGTAAAACGGGTAACGAGTTTGGCAGCACCACCGGCAGGCCAAGGCGTTGTGGATGGATTGACCTGGTGGCCCTGCAGTTTGCCTGCATGATAAACGGGGTAACCCAAATAATAATGACCAAAGCCGATATTTTAGATAATTTAGCCGAACTGAAAGTTTGTAATGCATATAATGTAAATGGCGAAGAGAAAAGTTTTGTACCTTTTCAAATGAATAAGGTGAATATTGAGCCTGTATATAAAAGTTTTGAAGGCTGGAAAACCGATATTACAAAGGAAACAGCTTATGCAGGGTTGCCTGCGCCAATGAAAACATATATAGCTTACCTTAACGAATTTTTAGGGGTGCCGGTTAAGTACATCAGTAACGGGCCCGGCAGAGACCAGATCGTAGAAGCATAAAAAAGTATAAAAAAAAGTTGATTTTTTTTTGGCAATTTAAAAATCTCGTAGAAATTTTACAGTAATAACCTGTTTGATTTATGGCAATAAAATCCGAAAAAAAGACTGCTGTTAAAAAAGCTGCAGTTCCTGAAATTACTTCTTCAAAAAAAGGGGCATCAAAGCGTAAAGCAGATGATGACGATGATGATTTAGATGATGACGATGATATGGAAGATGCTAAACCTGCAAAAGGCAAAGGCACCGCAAAAAAGAAGGCTAAAGACGATGATGACGATGATGATGACGATGTGGAAGTGGCCGATGACTGGGAAAAACCCGAAGAAGAAGATGAGTGGGATCCTGATTTTGATGAGTTTGATGTACCCAAATCAAAATCTAAAAAAGCTGTAGGTGGAAAAAAAGGTAAGGAAGATGATGATGATTTTAAATTAGATGATGATTTTAAAGACCTTGGCTTTGATGATATGGGCGGCGGCGGCGGAGGTTTTGATGATGATGACGATTTTTAGTATTGTACCTTTACCGTTGTGAAGCAGTACAATCAGCAATTTCAGCTTAATAATATTACCGAATTCAAAATAAAAATGTTGAACTGGGCAAACCGGTTCAACATTTTTTGTTTGCTGGATAACCAGCATTATCATTTTACTACTCCTGCTTTCGAATGCCTGCTTGCCGCAGGTTGCAAAAAAAATATTGAAGTGGCAAGCGGCAATGCTTTTGAACAACTGCAGCAGTTTTACCTGGCTAATAATAAAGAATGGCTGTTTGGCCACCTCGGATACGATTTAAAAAACGAAGTGGAAAAACTGCAGTCGAAGCATTTTGACGGAATTGGTTTTGCTGATGCACATTTTTTTATTCCTGAAATTGTACTTGAACTTAAAGAAAGCCACGTTAATATTTTTTGCGATGGTGATGCTGCTGCCGTTTTTACCGCCATACAGGCTGTACCTGCTGATATGCCCGGTAACCCGGCAACCATTGAAGTCAAAAACCGTATTGCCCGGGAGGATTACCACGCCATCATCGCAAAACTGCAGCAGCATATTTTACACGGCGATTGTTATGAAATAAATTTTTGCCAGGAATTTTTTGCAGAGAATGCTGTAATCAACCCGCTCCAGGTATACCAGCAACTGGTAACACTATCGCCCAACCCGTTTGCGGCTTTGTATAAAATAAACCAGAGGTACTGTATATGCGCCAGCCCTGAGCGGTATTTGAAAAAGGAGGGAAGTAAAATTTTTTCTCAACCGATTAAAGGTACCAGTAAAAGAAATTTAAAAGACGCGGGTAAAGACGCAGCAAATAAAAATTCACTGTCTGCCAGTCAAAAAGAAAAGAGTGAAAACGTGATGGTGGTTGACCTGGTACGAAATGATTTAAGCAGGGTTTGCAAAGAAGGGTCAGTAAAAGTGGATGAGCTCTTTGGTGTATACACCTTTCCGCAGGTACATCAAATGATCAGCACGGTAAGCGGAACTATAAAGGAAGGTTTAAACTGGATAGATGCTGTTAGAGGCACTTTCCCGATGGGGTCAATGACAGGAGCCCCTAAAAAAAGAGTTATGGAGTTAATTGAGCAGTATGAGCAGACAAAACGGGGGCTCTTTTCAGGCGCAATTGGTTATATAAAACCTGGGGGTGATTTTGATTTTAACGTGATAATACGCAGTATTCTTTATAATGTGGCTTCAAAATATCTTTCCTTCCAGGCGGGCAGTGCTATTACCTTTTACAGCGACGCTGCAAGTGAATATGAAGAGTGTTTATTAAAGGCAGAAGCAATACGTTCTGTATTGAAATAACTGTTACGCCTTCTTTTTCTTTTTTGCAGCAGGTTGCTTTTGTTCGGGGTAAAATGTTTGATTGCTCGAAATAGTAGTTTCGCCCAGTAATATCTGAACACATTCATTCAGTATAGTGTACTTGTTAACTAAAAATAACTGCATCTTGTCATTAGGTAAGCGCAGATCATAGTTTCCGTTATTAGCAATCATGTTGTCAAATTCAGGATTGAAATGGTTGAACAGCGTAATATCCATCGAAAGGTTTTTGGCTATCACCAGTGAGTTGTATTTTCCTGAAATGGTTTGAGTGGCAGTTGTTTCTAATTCTTCGGTACTTAGCTCAGGCTTAATGTCAAAAGGGTTGGCTCCCGCTCCGTTTACCTGTATGCCGGCTGCATTGCCGTTACCGGAAGTTGTGGTAATACCCCCTCCACCTTCCATAATATAATGGGTGGCAATAAAACGCTTCACATAGGTCCTGGATTCTTCCGGCAAATAATACTGCAGGTTCCAGAAATTCCTGCTGCCACTTTTTTTAATGGCACTGTATACTCTTCCCGGCCCGCCATTGTAAGCGGCCATAACCAGCAGCCAGTCGTGCAGTTGCCGGTAAAGTGTTAGCAGATAACGGGCGGCAGCATGTGTGCTTTTTGTATAGTCACGGCGTTCATCGTAATAACCATTTACGGCAAGGCCATATTCCCTTGCTGTATAGGGCATAAACTGCCATGGGCCACCGGCACCTTTATAACTGGTTGCGCCAATATTCAGATTAGACTCTATAACGGCAATATATTTTAATTCTCTTGGCAACCCGTATTGCAGTAAGATACTTTCTATTAAATTAAAATAAGGTTGACCCCATCCTTTCATTTTAGTAAGGTATTTGCCATGTACATTCATATAATCCTGGATAAAGCCAAAAGCACTTGGATTAATCTGAGACCGGTAAGCAAGCGAAGGATTATAGCTGTACTGGGTAAACAGGTTTTTAAAACCATATTTAGTAACCTGGCTGAAGTATTGTACTTTATCTTTTGCAGGGGGGGTTTTAGCTTTTACAATTTCATCAATTGTTTCATTTTCTTTTGCCTGGTCTTCTTTAATTGTGGTATCGGCCATCACACTATCCTGTTGTAAAGCATCATAGCCGGGTAAAGTAAAAGTATTTGTTGCTTTTGTTTGCAGTAAGCAACAAAACAATAACAGTGATATGGCAATTATTTTTTTCATTTTATGCTATTGCCCGCAGGTTTTATACTGCTGCATCAGTTGTGCTGATAGCTGCAGCAAAGTTAGTTCATCTGCTTTTGCAGTCATCACCTGCAGGCCAAAAGGCATGCCATTGCTGTGTTTAAACAAGGGAACAGCTATTCCAGGAATTCCTGTTAAATTGGCAAAAACCGTGTAAATATCAGCAAGGTACATGGCTACCGGATCTTCAGTTTTTTCACCTATTGTAAATGCGGTGGTGGGGCTGTTGGGTAATATAACAGCATCGTATTCAGCAAATATGGCCCTTGTCCTGTCTGCCAGCATACGCCTAACCTGTTGTGCTTTGCTGAAATAGGCATCATAATAGCCTGCACTCAGTACAAAGGTACCCAGCATGATCCTTCGCTGCACTTCTTTGCCAAATCCTTCACTGCGGGATTGCTTATAAAAAGCCGTTAAGTCCTTTGCTTGTGATTTTGTGCTGTAACCAAAACGGATGCCATCAAAACGGCTCAAGTTACTGCTGGCTTCAGCAGTGGTTAATACATAATAGGCAGGCACTACATAATCCAGTAACTCAAAATTTATTTCCGTTACAGCATGCCCTTCATTTTTTAGTTTACTGATCAGTGTAAGAATAGTGTTCCTTATTTCCACATCTAAGGAAGGATGGTGCAGTGCTTCTTTAAAATAGGCTATTTTATATTTTTTATTTTCGGATGCAGTGGCAGAAAATCTTTTATAAAAGCTGTTGCCTGCATCAGTTTCCGAAAGCATCGTACTGTCATATTCATCGGTTCCACTCATTACATCCAGCAACAGGGCAGCATCTGTAACAGTATTGCTGAAAATACCAATCTGGTCAAATGATGAGGCGTAAGCAATTAAACCATATCTTGATATGGTACCGTAGGTTGGCTTTAAGCCAATAATGCCGCAAAAATCTGCAGGCTGCCTTACTGAGCCACCGGTATCACTTCCCAGGCTTACCATACATAAGCCCGCCTGAACGGCAACCGCACTTCCCCCTGATGAACCTCCGGGCACTTTAGTATTATCTGCAGCATTTAAAACATTTCCATACACTGAATTTTCGTTAGTACTGCCCATGGCAAATTCATCACAATTGCAACTACCTATTATGATGGCATCTTCGTCCAGCAGCCGTTGTACTGCCGTAGCAGAGTAAATACTGGCAAAACCTTCTAAGATTTTTGATGCAGCTGTAACTTTATGTCCCTTATAGCAAATAACATCTTTAAGGGCAATGATAACGCCATGAAGTTTTTTAAGTGGCAGACCCTGCTGCCTTTTATCATCTAAAATTTTTGCGGTTTGCAATGCTTCCTCTGCATATACTTCTGTAAAGGCATTGAGGTGCGTGTTCCTTTTTATGGCGTCAAGATAATGAGCTACTGCTGCCGTACAGCTTGTATTTTCCTGTTGCAGTGATTTATGGTAACCTGGTATATCCCTGAAAACAAACATGTAACTTTTAGCGTTAAGTGGGTATTATGCAATCGGCTGAAGCAATGACCTGATTTTTTTTGGTCAGTTACTTCAGCCGAAATACTAGTACGATGTAATTGTAATTAAGAAGATTGCTTTTGCTGTTCTAACTGTTGCTTTAACTGGCGGATTTCTTCGTCCTTGTCTTTTTCTTTCATTCCTTCTTCAATTTCAGTTTTCACATTGTTTTTGGCATCGTTAAACTCCCGCATACCACGGCCAACACCCCTCATCAACTCGGGTATTTTTTTTCCTCCGAACAAAAGAAGAACAACTAAGATTATTAATATCCATTCGCCTCCTCCCGGAAGAGAAAACAGCAAAACGGCATTCAAAAATGATATTGTCATAATAAATGTTTAGGAAGCAAAGATAAACCAAATATTTATTGATTATTGTAAATACCGCAACATAATTAACCCATGGTTAACAGACGATAAGACGATAAGTGGAATTAAGGGAAGCGGGTAAAACCTACCGGAGATAATTCTTACCACACCTGGCTTTCCCGTTAGCAGCCTGTTCTATGGTAATACCACGGGCACAGGAGGAAATTAATATTGAGGCAGAAAACAAAATGAAGAGGGACAGAACAACAGTTCTCATAGTTAAAAATTTTACTGGTTTAAAATAATAGTAAATGTAAAATTCAGGGTAATGGTTAAGTCAGAGGAGATTATAATTTGGCTAAATAATAACAACTATTATACCAAAATAACTTCAGGGTATAAAAAAACGCAAAAACCTGTAAAGTTTTTGCGTTCATATAAAGTAAAAAAATATTATTTGGCGACTGCCATCCTTTTTTCCCTGATACGTGCGCTCTTTCCGCTCCTGTCACGCAGGTAGTACAGTTTTGCACGGCTTACTTTACCCACCTTATTTAAGACCACACTTTCAATATTTGGAGAATATACAGGGAAAAGGCGCTCCACACCAACACCATCACTCATTTTACGAACTGTAAAAGAGGCAGTAGCCCCATTACCCTGGCGCTTAATAACGTCACCTTTAAAACTCTGGATACGCTCTTTGGTACCCTCAATAATTTTATAGTTTACGGTAATATTATCACCAGCTTTAAACTTGGGGAGCGCTGCTTTATTAGTCAACTGCTCGTGAACAAAATTTACTGCGTCCATATTCTTTATTTTTAACGGACGGCAAAGGTAAGGGTAAATATTCAATTTTGAATAGGGAATATTGAATATTTTTACCTGGCTACATTTACCGATCTTTTCTCTCTTATTACGGTTACTTTAATCTGGCCCGGAAAGGTCATTTCCGTCTGAATTTTTTGAGCTATTTCAAAGCTTAGTTTATCACTATCGGCGTCTGTAACCTTATCTGCCTCAACAATTACCCGAAGTTCTCTACCAGCCTGTATAGCATAGGCTTTTTCCACTCCATTGTAAGCCATTGCCAGATTTTCAAGGTCTTTAATACGCTGAATATACTGTTGCATGATCTCACGCCTTGCACCCGGCCTTGCCCCGCTGATAGCATCGCATGCCTGGATAATGGGTGAAATTACATATTGCATTTCCATTTCATCGTGGTGGGCGCCTATTGCGTTCACCACAGCAGGGTTTTCCCCATATTTCTCGGCCAGCTTAGCACCCAGTAAGGCGTGGCTTAATTCCGTTTCTTCGTCTGGCACTTTACCAATGTCATGTAATAAGCCGGCCCGCTTTGCCAATTTTGGGTTAAGCCCCAGTTCTGAAGCCATTATAGCGCAAAGGTTGGCGGTTTCCCTGCTGTGCATGAGCAGGTTTTGACCATATGAAGAACGGAAGCGCATACGGCCCACCATCCTTATCAGTTCTTTATGCAGGCCATGAACACCTAATTCCATAGCTGTACGCTCCCCTATTTCCATAACCTGGTCTTCGAGTTGCTTTTTTGTTTTTTCCACCACCTCTTCAATCCGGGCGGGGTGAATACGCCCGTCAGCCACTAAGCGCTGTAAAGACAGGCGGGCAATCTCCCTTCTTAAGGGATCAAATGATGATAATACAATAGCTTCCGGAGTATCATCTACAATCAGGTCAACCCCGGTAGCAGCTTCTATGGCACGGATATTTCTACCTTCCCTGCCAATGATGGAACCTTTTATTTCGTCGCTTTCCAGGTTAAATACCGTGATGGCGTTTTCAATGGCCTGTTCAGCTGCAGTTCTTTGTATGGTTTGAATTACAATTTTCCGGGCTTCTTTGTTGGCTTTCAGCTTGGCCTCCTCAATAATTTCCTGCTGTAATGCGATAGCTTTTGTCTGGGCCTCCTGCTTCAGGCTTTCTATTAATTGTGCTTTGGCATCTTCGGCGCTTAGCCCGGCCACTTTTTCAAGACGGCGTATATGTTCTTCCTGGTGCTTTTCCAGTTCGGTACGCTTGGTGTTTACAATTTCAATCTGGCGGTTTAAGGCCTCTTTTATAGCGTCATTTTCTTTAATCTGTTTCTCAATATTCTGATCTTTTTGATTGAGCGATTGCTCTTTTTGCTTAATACGGCTTTCACTTTCAATCAGTTTTTGATTCCGTTGCAATACCTCCTTATCGTGCTCAGCTTTAAGCTGCACAAATTTCTCCTTAGCTTCTAAAAGCCTTTCTTTTTTAAGGGTTTCTGCCTGAAGCTGGCCATCTGCAATAATTTTTTGGGCCTGTTGTTCAGCTTCTGCTACCTGTTTTTTAGTGTTTTTGGCAAAAATAAATTTACCCAGTACAGCTCCAATTATAAGGGCAGCTGTACCAATAATTATGGAAAGTATGTTTGGTTCCATTGAAAATTTTTGTTTTAAAACGGTTCACAATCTTATATAGCCTCTCTAAACCCATAGTAATAAATGAGATAGTTAGCAGGCGAAGATACAAAATTAGTGCTGAGTTTGTACAGGGAGCCATCCGGCGAAGGATATAAATTTTATATATACCGGCTGAGGTGTTTTACAAAGCTTTATCCAGTTGTTGCTCTAGTTTAAGGAGGGCTTCTGTAATATCCCTGTCTGCAGCCGGGTTATTTCCCGGAGCCGTCGACTGGGTGGCATACCAGATCAGCACCATGGCAATATAATCCTGCATATCCTTCCCGGCAAACTGGGTTTTAAATTCAACAATTTTATCATTAATCACTTTAAGGGTCCGCCGTACTGCCTCCTCATCGGAAGGGCTTGTTTTTATACGATATGTCCTGTCGCCTATTACAATATTGATGGGTATTAACTCTTGCATAATTAAAATTAATGTATTATTTTGTACGCCTTACCAAAGAAACCACCAATTTTCCTAAAGTTAAAAATCAAGCCAGGTATTGCTTTTTTGCAGAAGCATTACGAAGGATCCGTTATCCCGTTAATACGGTTGTTATGTTATTTAGGAAAATAAAACCAGTTTAAGCATGTTTGCCAAAATTAAACAGGCCTTTTTTACCGACTCCCTCACTATTGAGTGGAACCATATTAGCAAGGCCCCGCTGAAGGTTGTTTTAAAAAACGACCAAGGGGAAATATGTTCCACGTTGGAAGCCAGCCCGGAACAGCACAGTAAGTATTTTAACTGGTATGGATTAAATGATCTGCCTTACGGCAGGTATATCCTGGAGTTAAGCAATACTGAAGGAGACCAGTCAGTTAAATTAGTAAAACGGGTGTAACTTACTCACTAAGCAGGCCAATACACTTATCTATTTCTTTAATGTAGTGGTTTATGTGCTTTTCAAAATTTTTCTTATCCGTATCTGTCATTTGTCCGGCAGCAGATTTTAAAATACCTACCTGCTGCTGCAGTTGTTCAATTTGTTGTGTATTCTTATCTTTTGCTTCCTGCAATTCATGTATCAGCCGGCTTTGCCGTTCATTGTCTTTCAGCAATTGCTGGTAGTGCTTCAGTAACTTTTGAAGCTTATCATTAATGCGCTTAATATTTGTTTCCAGTTGTGCCAAAAATAGTAGTGAACCTTATTAAAAGTATTTTATTTTCTTATTTCTGCTCCCAATTCCTTTTCATACACCCCAATCAATTTATTCATCATGGCATCAATTTCACCATCAGTCATTGTTTTTTCATCATCTGAAAAAGTAAAACTTACAGCCATCGACTTTTTGCCGGCTCCCAGCTTGTCGCTTTCAAAAACGTCAAATAAATGTACTGCTTTTAGTTTATTCAGCTTAACGGTTTGGGTGGTTTTCTCTATTTGTCCGTAGGGGATATGTTTGTCTACCACCAGTGCCAGGTCACGCTGTACAGCGGGGAATTTGGGTATTTCTTTAAAACTGATCTTGTTCCCTTTATTCAGTTGCATCAGTTTATCCCAGTTGATATCAGCAAAAAAAACAGGTTGCTTACAATCAAACTGTAATGCCGTTTTTTTATTTACAACCCCTGCAGTTCCTATAGCTTCATTTCTTATTTTCAGCGCAATACTGTCATCTAATTTTCCGTTTTCTGAAACTGTAAATTCAGGAGCAGGTAAACCCGTTGCCGAAATAATTTTTTCAATCACCCCCTTAACAAAATAAAAATCAGTTTTTACCGCTTTGCTGTTCCAGCCCTGTTGTGTTTTATTACCAGTAGTAAATAAGCAGAGGTGATTATTTTCTTCATATTTACCTGTTTCTGTCACCTCATAAGTTTTTCCAAATTCAAAAAACTGCAGGTTGTTATTTTTCCTGTTCAGGTTATAGGCAACTGATTCCAACCCGGTTTCCAGCATCGAGGGGCGCATAACATTCAGGTCTTCGCTCAGGTTGTTAATCATTTTTACGGTATAACGCAGGGTATCTTCAGCAAAATATTTACTGTTGGTTATGCTGTTGGTAAAGATCTCACTAAAGCCCAGCCCGGTAAGGTAGTTGGCAATTTTTTCTTTATAGGCGGCTTCGTGTGCCAGCGTTTCTGTTGCCGGTGCAATGCTTATCAGTTGTGGAATTTCTACATTGTCCAACCCGTCAATGCGCATAATTTCTTCCACAAGGTCAGCAGGTATACTGATGTCGGGTTTGCTGAAAGGCACTTTAACCCATAATTCATCCATTCCTTCTTTAATTAATTCAAACCCAAGGCTGCTTAATATATTTTTTATGGTGTCGCCGTGATAGTTTTTACCACTTAGTTTTTTCAGGTAATGATATTTGAGTGCCACCTCAGTTTTTTCTTTAGGGTCAGGATATACGTCCACCACATCACTTGCGATTTCTCCACCGGCAATTTCCTTTATCAGCATGGCAGCTCTTTTCAATACATTTACAGTATTGCTTATGTCCACCCCTTTTTCAAAACGGGTGGCGGCATCTGTTCTTAACCCGTGTTTGAATGATGTTTTACGTATGGTTACAGGGTTAAACCAGGCACTTTCTAAAAAAATATTTTTGGTGGTGGCAGATACACCGCTGTGTAAGCCTCCAAAAACACCACCAATACACATAGGTGCCTCCGTGTTACAGATCATCAAATCTTCTGCTGATAATTTTCTTTCTTTTTCATCCAGGGTTACAAAGGGGGTCCCTTCGGGCAGGTTTTTGATGATCAGTTTTTTTCCAGCTATCGCATCGGCATCAAAAGCATGCAGGGGCTGGCCTGTTTCGTGCAGTATAAAATTGGTGATGTCTACAATATTGCTGATTGGCCTTAAACCAATACTCTTTAATTTTTGCTGCAGCCATTCAGGGCTTTCGGCCACTGTAACACCCTGGATGCTTACACCGGAATAGCGCTGGCAGGCTTCCTTATTTTCAATAACCACTTCCATCTGTAAACCCTGGTGTGCCACTTTAAAATTATTTTTAAAAGGGCTTTTAACCGCGATGTCTTTTTTGGTGTGGTGCGATAAATAAGCACATACATCTTTGGCCACACCCAAATGACACATAGCGTCCATTCGGTTGGGGGTTAAGCCAATTTCAAAAGTAATGTCGGAATAGGTATTAAAATATGCCGCAGCAGGTGTGCCTGCAACAGCATCCGCAGGTAAAATCATAATACCATCATGCCCGTTGCCTAAACCAATTTCATCTTCTGCACAAATCATTCCCTGGCTTTCGGCACCACGGATTTTAGCTTTTTTCATGGTCAGCGGCTCGCCGTTTGTTGGGTAAATGGTGGTGCCGATGGTAGCCACCACTACTTTTTGCCCTGCCGCAACATTGGGAGCGCCGCAAACTATTTGCAAGGGTTGCCCGCTGCCAATATCAACCTTTGTAAGTGATAATTTATCTGCATCAGGATGTTTTTCACATTCTAAAACTTCTCCAATTACCAAACCCTTCAGGCCGCCTTTGATAGCTTCAAAAGACTCCATACTTTCCACTTCAAGCCCTATAGCAGTAAGGATTTTACTTAATCTTTCCGGTTCAATCGTTTCGGGTAAATATTCACCAAGCCAGTTGTAACTAATGGTCATTTAACTATTGTTTTTTCAAATTTAGGCAAAGATAGTTTTTTAGCTTTTAAGCAGGGGTAATGAATAAACTAATCATTTTGCCCCGGTATTTCAAGTGTATAAAATATGCAATGGGTGCAGAAAAAGAAAAATCCCGTTGCGGCATTGTTAATAATTTATAAAATAACACCACGGGTGCTGACTTTTATATGTGAACAGGTATGTTTATAACCCGTGAATAAACTACTTTTGTATGTGGATACGCTGTGGGGAATCAATGTAAAAAACGTAGAATTACGGCATGTTAATAAACCTAAGGATTTTTGCATTTATCTTAGCCGCCCCGATAACAAACCAAGCAAACCGATAAGCACAAATGGAATTAACTAACTATAATAAAGATAAAAAACTGCGCCGTAAAGCAATACCAGATCTGAATACAATGATGTATGGTAAGGTACCGCCGCAGGCAAAAGAACTGGAGGAAGCCGTACTGGGTGCCATCATGCTCGAAAAAAGTGCTTTTGATACCGTTATTGAAATTTTAAAGCCCGAATGTTTTTATGTAGATGCCCACCAGCGCATTTTTAAAGCCATGCAGGGTTTGGCCATAAAAAGCCTGCCCATAGATTTATTAACCGTGGTGGAGGAATTAAAGTTCAGGGAAGAACTGGAAGTGGTGGGTGGCCCTTATTATGTTACCAAGCTTACCAATGCGGTGGTATCTTCTGCTAACATTGATGCCCACTCCAGGATTATCCTGCAAAAATTTATTCAGCGAGAACTCATCCGCATCAGCGGTGAAATTATAGGTGATGCTTATGAAGACAGTATTGATGTATTTGACATGCTGGATGAAGCAGAAGGAAAATTGTTTGAGATCACTAACAGCCACCTGCGTAAAAATTTCGACAGTATCGATACCGTACTGGTAAAAACCATACAGCGTATTGAAGATATGCGCAACCGGCAGGAAGATATTACCGGTGTGCCTACCGGCTTTCCTTCATTGGATAAATTGACTTACGGGTGGCAAAACACTGATTTGATTATTTTGGCAGCAAGGCCATCTGTTGGTAAAACGGCTTTTGCCTTAAATCTTGCCCGCAGTGCCGCATTGCATGCAGCCAAGCCCACTGCGGTAGGTTTTTTCAGCCTTGAGATGAGCAGCAGCCAGCTGGTGCAACGTATTTTAAGTGCAGAAAGCGAAATATGGCTGGAGAAAATTGCCAGGGGAAAACTGGAAGAACATGAAATGAAACAGTTGTATAAAAGAGGGATTGAACGTTTAAGCAAAGCCCCCATTTTTATTGATGACACAGCTGCGCTGAATATTTTTGAACTGCGGGCCAAATGCCGCCGTTTAAAAAATAAACACAATGTGGGTTTAATTATTATTGACTATTTACAGTTAATGAGCGGAGCAGGCGATAACAGGAACGGCAACAGGGAACAGGAGATCAGTAAAATTTCCAGGGACCTGAAAGGGTTGGCCAAAGAATTACAGGTGCCCATTATTGCCCTGAGCCAGTTAAGCCGTGAAGTGGAAAAAAGAAAAGAAGGCAATAAAATCCCCCAGCTGAGTGATTTAAGGGAATCCGGTGCCATTGAACAGGATGCGGATATGGTAATGTTTTTATACCGCCCGGAATACTATGATATTACCGCTAACGAATTTGGCGAAAGCAATAAAGGTGAAACCTATGTAAAAATTGCCAAACACCGTAATGGTAGTTTGGATACGGTTAAACTGCGGGCCCTGCTGCATATTCAAAAATTTGTGGAAGATGAAGGAGGTGGCGACTTTGGTGGCGGCGCAGCACCCGGTGGCGGTAACTGGAAACCTGTGGCCGGACTTGATGGTGGAGATGATGGGGCTAAGCTGTATATTCAGAAAGGAAGCAAAATGAATAACGGAGAGTTTGATGATGATGCACCGTTTTAATAATTGATAATTTAATAATTGCTAGTGGAGAATGAATTTCAGGTTTGTTCTCCATTTGTTTTATGGCACTTCCCTTTTTTTATAAAGAAATAATTGATGCAGGCAGTATGGTAATACTGGATGAGGATACCAGTAAACATATAGTGCAGGTATTGCGCATGAAAAATGGCGAACTACTGCAGTTAACCGATGGGAAGGGAAATTTATTTACCTGCGAAATAACTGAAGATAACAGGAAACGGTGTGCTGTTACAATTGTAACAACCATCAACAACCAACCACCAACCCATAATATCTCTATTGCTATTTCCCTTTTAAAAAATAACAACCGCTTTGAATGGTTTTTGGAAAAAGTAACCGAGATCGGCGCAACCACCATTATTCCCCTGGTGTGCGAAAGAACAGAGAAAAATGCTTTTAAATCTGAAAGGCTCAAGAGTATCTTGGTAAGTGCCCTGCTGCAATCACAGCAAACCCGGTTACCGGTTTTACACGAGCCTGTAAAATTTGCAGATTTTGTAAGTAAGCCATTTGATAATTACGTAAAACTGATAGCCCACTGCGAAAATGAAGACAACAAACAACCCATTACCAATAAACTAATTAACCCATTAACCAATAAACTGATCCTGATAGGCCCCGAGGGAGATTTTGCAACAAATGAAATTCAACTGGCACTGGAGCATCATTTTATCCCTGTAAGTTTGGGTAATACAAGATTGCGAACAGAAACAGCAGGAGTGGTGGCGGCAGCATTACTTTGTAACTGCATTAATTAAATCAGTTTTCTTTCTCTTGCCAGTTTTAATAAATGCTGGGTTGAATTTACATTTAATTTTTGCATCAAATTTTTTCTGTGCGTTTCTACTGTGTAATGGCTTAGAAATAATTTTTCGGCAATTTGAGGCCCGTTTAGCCCTTCGTTTAATAAAATAAGTAATTCTTTTTCACGCCTGGTTAAAGCTGGCATTTCATTTAGGGCGTTTGAAACTGATGAAAATTGCTCCAATACTTTTTCATTAGCTGCTTTGCTTAAAAATATTTTGCCATCCATTACTTTGTCAATGGCTTCCAGCAACTCGCTGCGTTCCATGTTTTTTAATAAATAACCGTTGGCGCCTCGATGGAGCAATTGTGTGATGATGGATGCATCATTGGAAGAAGTGAGCCCGAGTATTTTACTGTATTTATTTTTTTCTCTTATTTTATCGCATAACTGAAGTCCATCAATATCCGGCAGGCTGATGTCGAGTAAAATAATTTCCGGTTCAGCAGTATCTAAGAACTGCAGGGCTTCTGTACCATTTTTTGCTTTTCCGGCAATGGATATATAGTCCGCATCTTTCAGCATCATGTGAATACCGTCCGTTACTAATGGGTGATCATCAATAATAAGTATATGTATCATATTTTGCTGAAGAGTCTGTTATTTAATTGGTTTCATGCTCCCTTTCATCAGCCGGGAGTAAAAATTCCATTACCACTGTTGTGCCAATTTTTTCCTGGGACTCTATCGACAATTTACCATGTAAATAGGCTACCCTGTTTTTTATTATTTCCAGGCCACGGTGGGTTTTGTCATCAACTTCCCGGCTATTAAAACCCACTCCATTGTCTTCCACTGTTACCATAAGCCGCTCCGTATTGCGGTTAAACTGAACAATGGCTTCATTAGCCCGGGCATGTTTAATTATATTATTCAATAATTCCTGTAGAATCCTGTACAGCATAATTTCTGTATTGGCATCTAGACGTTTTTCCATTCCATATGATTGTAGTTTTACCTGTATTTTTTTACCGGAACTTATGGTGCTGCACATATCCTGAATTGCAGGTATCAACCCCAGTCTTACCAAAACCTCAGGCATCATATTGTATGCTATCCTGCGAACTTCGTCAGATGCAGTATCAATCAGCTCATAACTTTTTCCAAACAGGTTGTTGTTTTTTAATTGTTCCTGTTCATGCTGCAGGGTACTGAAATACATTTTAATAGTACTGAATATCCCACCCAATCCATCGTGCAGGTCTTTAGCTATCCGTGCACGCTCAGCTTCCTGCCCGTTAACCATGCTTTGTAAGGAGATTACCTGTTGCTGCCCTTCTAAAAATTTAATTTGTTCTTTTTGGATATCCTGTTCTTTTAATGCGAGTATTTTTTTACTGTTACTGCTGCGGTACATAAGGCCCAATAAAAGCATGATTGCTGCCGCACTTAAGCTGCCTATTATGAGCAGCCGGTTTCGTTTTACTGCATTTAACTCTTCTTCGGCATTCAGCGTTTTTAAATCAGCGATTTCCTTCTCTTTTTTTTGTGATTGATATTTACTCTCTAATGAAAGTGTATTTTTTTGACTGGCTTCATTGGTGGCACTGTCCGCATACATTTTATACAACTCTGCATAGTGAAATGCTTTTTTAAAATCTCCTTTAGCAGCTGCAATATTTTTTAAAGTATTAAATGAGCTTGCCGCCACTTTAAGATGGCTTAAGGATAATGCCAGTTTATTGGATTCTGCAGCAAACCGGGTTGCCTCATTAAAGTCTTTATTTTTATAATAAACCGTAGCAAGATTATCGGCTGCTTCTGCTTTTAAATACTGGTTGTGATTATCACATGCATATTTATAAGAGCGGCGGTAAGCCTCAAGCGCCTTATCATAAATGCCTGTCTGAGCATAATACATTCCTTCAGAATTAGCCACCAGCATTTTCAAAACAATATTTTCAAAATGTGTACTAAGTATTACTGCAGTATCCAGAAATTTTTTGGCTTGTGCAGGGTTATTAATGCTGATATAGGCATCTGCAATACCAGAGTGCAGCAGTATACGGTAGCGTTGCTCATCAGGATAATTGGTAAATTGCAGCGCTTTTACAGCATAACCAATTCCCCTTTCAAATTGATTTTCTCCATAAAGGGCGCTGTAAATATTATAATAGATTTTTGGCAGCAATTTTATTACTGCTGAGTCTGAAGATCTTTCTGCTATTGCAGCACTTTGAAATGCATAGGTTAAGGAACTGTTGTAGGCAGCCTTGTAACGCTCCATCATCGACAGGGTATTATAACAATTGGCCAGCAAAAAAGAATCCTTTAATTGTATGGCGGCATTTTCTGCAAGTGTAATATATTTTGATGCACTGTCGTACATAAATAGATTCGTGCTGGCTAAGCCCATACTGTACCATGACCTGGCAAGCCCTTTTGTATCATTTATTTTTTTTGCCAGTGCAATTGACTGCTGCGCATATTTATAAGTAGAATCGAACAGGCCAGCATTAAAAAAATTACGTTGTATGGCCTGGAAGGCTTTTACCGAACTGGTGTCGGGGATCTGCTTATACGCAACGGCAAAAAGACTATCCTGTAGTTTATTCTCCTGCCCAAACGAATAGTGCCGGCATAAAAAGCATAACAATATTATGTAGCTACCCGTTTTTCTCAATGCAGAAATTTTTATAAAATTAAGCCTATAATGTTCATGTTGTCACTACCTGAAGTCAGGTATTTTTTGAAACTGTAAATACTGCCATTCAGGTATTGTATGCTGAACCACATTATTTCAATTTTACAGCATCAATTTTACTAAATAGTTATTGTTATGAAAAGTATCTTCTTTTTTAGTTTTGCCTTGTTCTGTTGTCTGTTTTCTATGGCTCAATCTCCCATTCCAACAAACGCCCTGCAATTATGGTTAAGGGGGGATGATGGTATTACGAAAGATGTAAACAATAAAATATCTGCCTGGGTTGACCAAAGTAGTAATGGCAGAATGGCAGCGCAATCTAATCCCAATAAACAGCCTGTTTGGGTCAATAATGTTATAAATGGCCATGCGGTAGTTCGGTTTGCAAGTGTGGTGGAAGATTTATTGGAAACAAATTACAAAGGGCCAAACACTGGCGCAGTAACCATATTTGTTGTGGCAGCGGGAGCAAATATATCTTCTGTGGTACGATTTCAGAATAATGTAGCTGCTTCCACCGGTTTTTTAATTTACGGCTATACACATTTTGGAGCTAATAATGGTTTTTGTATGACGAATGATGGTGGTGAATTAAATGGAATTAACTGTGGGTTTTATCAAAATTCACAGTTGCATATTGGTACCGCCAGGTGGAAAGCAAATACTGTTAACGGGATGCAAACCTTTTTGGATGGAAACCTTTTGGCACAAAGAAACAGTAGCAACAGTATTTTACCCAATGATACGTTAACAATAGGTTCAGGCAACGGTTCAGGAGGCGCAACAGATGAAAATACAGAAGGAGATATTGCTGAAATAATTATTTACGACAGGGCATTAACCGATGCTGAAAGAATACAGGTAGAAACTTACCTGAATATAAAGTACAGGGTAACTAATAACCTGGCGTCAAGTTTACCCGGCAGCGGCAATGCCATTATTTTTAATGGCTCTACGCAATCGCTTAACGTTCCAAATGCCACGGCCATCAATTTTGGAACAAATGATTTTTCACTTGCCTTTTGGTATAACTCTGCCAATAATGGAAGAGCCGAAATTATTTTTGAAAAAAGAGATGACAACTGCGGCGACGGACAGAACTGGTCTGTAAGGAAAGCTGCCGACCAGGTTTACCTGGAAATAAATGTTCCGGGCCCTACGAGTGATGTGGTGACTATACCCAATGCCGGAGATGGCAAATGGCATCATATTGTATTTACAAGAACTGCCACACAGCTCTCCGGTTTTAAGGACGGGGTTTTAATTGCTACCACTAGTGCCCCTGCACAAAACGTAAATAATAGTGCTCCTATTCAAATCGCTACCGGGCCCTGCAGCCCGTTCTTCCCGGGCGGCAATGGGTTTTTTACAGGCAGCCTGGATGAAATACAACTCTGGAATGCGGCCCTCTCACAAGCGCAGATCCGCGACCGCATGTGCAAAAAAATTACAAGCGCAGATCCTTTATATGGTAATCTTATGGCGTATTATAATTTTGACGAAGCAACAGGAGCTACCGTTTTTGATGGTACAATAAATACAAATAACGGAACTCTTATAAATACACCAACTAGAAATGTCAGTGGTGCACATATCGGCAATACCAGTACGCATAGTTATGCAGGTGGAGCAAGTACAGCTGCACTTATTCACCCAACAAGGGGCGATGCGCTAACGGCTACACTTAGCTCAGGAGGGGCCGACGGCGTTCAGGTATATTGCGTAACTGAAAATCCCAATAATACAACAGGTCAAACTATACTCGATGGCAACAACAGTTATTTTGGAGTATTTCCCATTAACGGAACTGCTACGCAATACACGGCAACTTATAACTATTCAGGTATTGGATTAAATGCTAGCCCGGAAAATAAACTGGCGTTATACAAACGTAATGACAATGCAGCAGCACAGTGGACCAAACTTGGCGCAGTGTTAGACAGCAATGCTAACACACTTACTGCAACTGGGCAAAATACTGAATACATGATTGGGTTAAATGACCAACAACAGGTATTAAAACCCGGCAGTGGTAATGCGATAAATTTTGATGGAGTAGATGACTATGTTGAGGTAGTAAATGTGGAACCAATTAATTTTGGTACCAATGAAAACTTTAGTGTAGAAACCTGGATAAAAATACCTTCGGCATTAGCTCCCAATGAAACTACCACCACTGTAAAAACACCCGCAATTATTGAAAAATGGGAGGATGATGTATCTCCATATCCTTTTGTAATCAGGTATAGAAACCATAATACATTAAATGACCCTTCTTTACAGGGTACTATTGAAGCTGCACGGTATGATGGTATAAATAATCCTGTTGCAAATTCTGGTATAAAACTTAATGATGACAAATACCATCATATTGCATTTGTAAAAAATGGGAATAGTTTACTGTTATTTGTAGATGGAATATTAACCTCAACTACTCTTGATAATACCGTAAGCACTACAAAAAATACAAATCGTTTATTGATAGGGAATTCGTCGATAAGTACACCCGCAAGACCATTTTTTGGAAACATTGACGAAATCAAAATTTGGAATATAGCACTTACCCAATCTCAAATCCGTGACAGGATGTGCCATAAGATAACTTCATCAGATCCATTGTACGGGAATCTTGTAGCATATTATAATTTTGATGAAAGTACAGGCACAACTGCATTTGACGGAACTGTAAATGCCAACAATGGCACATTGACAAATAGCCCTGCAAGAGTTACCAGCGGTGCAGCTATCGGTAATGCCAGCAGCCAAGATTATGTAAACGCCACTAAAACTGCCAGCATCACCCATGCAAACGGGGAAAGTTTTACTGTTACTTCCACATCGGGCAACCCAGACGGAATACAGGTATACAGGGTGGATGAACAACCCAATTCATTAAGTGGTGCAAGTGGTGTGGGAGGTAATAATAAATACTTTGGTGTGTTCCAGGTAAACGGAACTTTACCGCAATATACTGCTGTATACAATTACAATGGTAACCCATTTGTAACACCGGCTATAGAATCGCAATTGCGGCTGAATAAAAGATCAGATAATGCTGCAGCGGGCTGGACAACCCTGGGCGCCGTACCGGATGAGCCCAATAATACCATAACTGTTACTGGCGAGAGTACCGAGTATATACTGGGCAGGCTGGGTGGTGCCCTGCCGGTAAAACTTATTTCATTTACAGGGCTCAAACAAAATGATAATGTACTGCTGCACTGGAAAACGGCCAATGAAATGAATATAAACATGTTTGAAATAGAGCGTAGTGAAAATGGTTCAGATTTTATAACCATTGGTACAGTAACTTCAGGCCGGGCTGATTATTCCTTTCCGGATCTGAATATATTTATTAACAGAACAGTTATTTATTACCGGTTAAAAGCAATTGATAAAGATGGAAAATTCTCCAAATCGGGCATTCTAAAACTGAGCAAACAGGAAAGCGGCCAGATTGCCCTGTTCCCTAATCCTGTAAAGGATATTGTAACTGTGAGCGGATTAAAACCAAAGGGAATACTGATGTTGTACGATGTGGAGGGTAAATTGTTGTTGCAGCAAATGGTAACCACACAAAGTGTTATAATGGATTTAAGCGGCTACGCAAAAGGAATGTATCTACTGCAATATGAAAATGAAGGCCTGAGAAATGTACACAAACTGATGAAACAATAATAAAAAAAATAAATACTGCTAACAGGCTGCAATTTATTGCAGCCGTTTTTTATAGATTATCGTCTTTTTCATTATCAATAGAGGGTGTCCGCAATTCCACTGGTTTTTTAGTGCGCTTGCGCAACTGCAGGTTTAATACTTCCACGCCTAATGAAAAAGCCATGGCAAAATATACATAGCCATGTGGTATTTCCAGCTTCTCCACATGCACACCATCCACGATAAGTGTAAAGGCAATCAATATTAAAAACGAAAGCGCCAGCATTTTAAAAGTGGGGTGCTGGTTAATGAACCTGCTTATCCTTCTTGCAAAAACAAACATTACCAGCATGGATATGATTACAGCAGCAAAACGCACCACCTGCAGGTTACTCATACCCACCGAAGTGATAATGCCATCCACGCTGAAAATAAAATCCACCAAAACAATCTGGCGTATGATGGCAATAAAGCTCACCCCGCTTTTTTTATGCTGAATAACTTCGTTTGGATCTTCCCCCTCTAATTTATTATGAATTTCGAGCGTGGTGTTTACCAGTAAGAATAGACCACCGCCCACCATAATAATATCCTGCAGGCTTACCGCGTGTTCCCATAATTTAAACAGCTCTTTTTCGCCATTCAGCAAATTACCCAGCACATATAATAAGGCAATACGCATTACCATACCCACCAGCATCCAGGTGGTGCTGGCGCTCTTCTTTTCTTTTTCGGTTTTAAGCTTACCCAGTATGATGGAAACAAAAATTACATTGTCAATGCCCAGCATTATTTCCATTAATGTCAATGCCAGTAAACCGGTTAAACCTGCGGTGGTAAATAACTGAGATAATTCGCTCATTATTGTTTATTTAAAACGCTGCATATTTTTTTTACAATGCCGGGCCCTTCATAAATAAAACCCGTCCATACCTGCACCAGCGAAGCGCCGGCATCAATTTTTTCTTTTGCGTCTTCACCGGTAAAAATGCCGCCGCTGGCAATAATGGGTATTTGCCCGTTTGTTTTGCTGTGAATCTGTTTTACGGTTTCGGTACTTTTCTTTTTTAGTGGTAACCCACTTAGGCCACCCGGCCCCAGGCTTTCTAAAACTTTCGGACTGGTATTGGGGAGCCTCCTGTAAATGGTGGTATTGGTGGCCACTATGCCATCTAATTTAATTTCCATGGCCAGGTCTATCACATCATCCAGCTCTGCTTTAGATAAATCCGGTGCAATTTTAAGCAGTATGGGTCTTTTATTATTGCCTGCTGCTGCCAATTGTTCATTAATAGCCTGCAGGTTGGTTAAAATTTTTTTCAGCGCATCTTTTTCCTGCAGTTCACGTAAACCCGGGGTGTTAGGGCTGCTCACGTTAACCACAAAGTAATCAACATAAGCATGCAATGCTTTAAAGCAGCTCTCATAATCCTTCCACGCCTCTTCGTTAGGCGTGGTTTTATTTTTACCAATATTGCCGCCAATGACCAGTTTGGATGCTGCATGCTGAGTTTTGAATTGTTTTACCCTTTCGGCAACCGCAGTAACACCATCATTATTAAAACCCATGCGGTTTACCAATGCCTTATCTTTTGGAAGCCGGAACAACCGTGGTTTGTCATTACCAGGCTGGGGCCTTGGTGTAACCGTTCCAATTTCCACAAAGCCAAAACCCAGCAGCTCCAGTTCAGGAAGGTACAGGGCATTTTTATCAAAGCCGGCACCCAGCCCCACACCATTTGAAAACTGCATATTCAGCAATAAACACTGATTATTTCCCGGAGGGACAAACCTTTTGCGGATATTATTTTTAACAAAATCAATCCTGCATAACCGTTTAAGGCTGTTCATAGAAAAATGATGTACCCGTTCAGGGTCAAAAAGGAATAAGAAAGAGCGCAGTAGTTTATACATGTGGTCGCAAAAATAAGTTACTGTGTTCAGTTTTTTGTTTTCATCCAGAAATTATACCTTTGGTAGATGGTTGTTTATGCAACCTTTTTGGTAAATAGCAAATGGTTCATAGTTCATAGTAACAAATTTGCTATATGCCATGAACTATGAACCAATAACAATTAATTATTTTACAATGCAGGAAGCATATATTGTTGCCGGGTACAGAACAGCAGTTACTAAAAGTAAAAAAGGGGGTTTCCGTTTTACAAGACCCGATGACCTGGCTGTGGACGTGATAAAGGGTTTGCTGGCCAGTGTGCCTCAGCTGGATGCCAAACGGGTGGATGATGTTATTGTTGGTAATGCCGTACCCGAAGCAGAGCAGGGTTTGCAGGTGGGCAGGATGATTTCGGCAAGGGCCGTGGGCATACATGCCCCGGGTATTACCATTAACCGCTATTGTGCCAGCGGGCTGGAAAGCATTGCCATGGCTACAGCCAAAATACGTACCGGTATGGCAGAATGTATTATTGCAGGTGGTGCAGAAAGTATGAGTTTGGTGCCCACAGCAGGATGGAAAACATCGCCGGCCTATTCTATTGCCAAAGATGAACCGGATTATTATTTAAGTATGGGTCTTACAGCCGAAGCCGTGGCTAAAGAATATAATATAAACAGAGAAGAACAGGATGCCTTCAGTTACAACAGTCATGTAAAAGCAGGTAATGCCATTGCGGCGGGATATTTTAAACCGGGCATTCTTCCCATCACGGTTGAAGAGATTTATTTAGATGCCAAAAACAAAAAACAAAAGAGAAATTTTGTAGTAGATACCGACGAAGGCGTAAGGGCCGATACCTCCATTGAAGGCCTTGCTAAATTAAAACCTGCCTTTGCTATGGGCGGTACAGTTACTGCAGGCAATTCTTCTCAAACCAGCGATGGAGCAGCATTTGTAATTGTGATGAGCGAAAGAATGATTAACGAGTTGGGTTTAAAACCCATTGCCCGTTTGGTAAACTGTGCCAGTGCCGGTGTACATCCCCGTATTATGGGCATTGGCCCGGTAGAAGCAGTGCCCAAAGTGTTGAAACAGGCGGGTATGAATTTATCTCAAATTGACCTGATAGAACTGAATGAGGCTTTTGCATCACAGTCATTGGCAGTTATCCGCCAACTGGAATTAGACCCGGCTATTGTGAATATTAATGGTGGTGCCATTGCACTGGGCCACCCCCTGGGTTGTACAGGTTGTAAATTAACTATTCAGCTTACCAATGATATGAAACGGCTGAATAAAAAATATGGTATTGTAACGGCCTGCGTGGGCGGTGGCCAGGGAATTGCCGGCATTATAGAAAATATTGAATAAACTATTATAGTATTTGTAATATTAATTTTTTTATATTCGTTTATAAACAAATTAATCGATGAAAATTTTCTTTCTATAGTAGGGTTTATACTATTAATTAATAGGACGGTCAGCTTAAACAAAATCTATTCTACAATCTACGGTGTTACTAAATCTTAGATTATCTATAGTTTTATAACGATAATCTATCGTACTAAAAAGGCTGATTTTATGTTAGCATTAAATATGTGTGAGTATGAATTAAAAAAATCAAATTATTTCGAAATTGAAGTATATGAAAACTAAATCTAAACCAAAAATGAAACTCAGCAGTGTTATGCCTCAAAAAAAACTACTACTCTTGTTTTCTTGTATTTTTGCTTTTTATCTTGGCTGTAAAAAGAGTGATACTTTAGAATCTGATAATTCTAAAAGTTATTCAACTTTAAAAGAAAGATTTTTTAACACTTCTAAAATTGATGATAAGGAAATTAAAAAACTTGCTGCAGATATAAAAAGGCAAGATTCAATATTTAAATTTCTTCCTGAATTTGTAAAACAAAATGGGATACCCCGATGGGATAAAATTTTATATAAGAGCAGAACCCACAAAAACAATGTTCAACAACGGTTGAGCCCTACCACAAACAGCTCTTTTACTCCATCAACAGCGAATTCAGCAAATGGGAATGGTAATCAAGGTATTTTTCTTATACCACTTCAGTCTATTACTTCTCCAGAAATACAGTCTTATATTACAGCCTATAAACATGACGATAGTTTATACACTTACAGGTTATTCAACAGAGACTCGATAAATTCGATTCAACCTGGCTCAATATCAACAAAAGCAAACATGCTAAATACACAAGCAATATTTGCATATTTTGAGAAAAGTGTGAATAATGTTGACAGTATTTCAATACAATCGCCAACAAATGGGAACATTAAAAATGTAAATATAAATTTTGATTCAACAAGCCAGCAAGGTAGCCTTGCAAATAGCGGAGGTGTGGTAATGAATACACCTAACTCTGGACAATCTTGTATTCTTACCCTTACTACAACAATCACATATGAGTGGAGAGATTTTACATATGGCCCTGGTGAATGGGTTACTATAGGGATTACATTAACTATTGAGTTAACCTGTGATGGTAGTTCTGGTGGCGGATCTTGTAATTGTTCAACTGGTACTGGTACAGGTTCTGGAGGTTCAACTATTGGAAGTGGGGGTACTAACACTAGTACAAGTTATAATTGGTGGAATTATGGCTCAGGGTGGCCCTATTTTAATGATAATTTCGGATATAATTACAATTATACTCCAGACCCTAATTGGTATTGGTGGTGGACAGGAGGAGGGGGCGCTACTTTATCATCAAATGTGAGCATGTTGGCCGCACAACTTAATTTGACTTTTAGTCAAACTATGTGGCTTGAACAACATTCAGATAAGGCAGATCAAATTTATACTTATCTACAAACTACAAATGATGCAGAAGCATATTCAAAGGCTACTGAACATATCTATATGCTGATAAATGATCCAGGATATAATAGTTTTAACGAGCAGCATTCTTCTTTTGGAGATCCTAATAAAATTTGGTGGGAAGATGATAGTTGGCTTGATGACCCTAGCAAATTCAACTTAGATACTGATTTGAATCAAAATCAGCAATATGATAAACTAACTGCTGCAGAAAAAATATTGGTAAAGAAATATCCAATTCAAGCGTATGCGATTAGTAAAAATAAATCTGTTGCGGAAACAGAAACAACCACACGGTTTGGTGCAAATGGGTTAAATGATAAAAGTGATGCATTTAGGCATGCTTTTTTTAATGCTATGAATATGAGGGATTGTGGTAGAAATCCACAAACTTATGAAAACATTGCTAAACTTTTTTCTGATGCTCATGAAACTGAAACTCCTTCACAACTTATCAAAGAAAAGCAAATGGATTTATGGAATAATAATATTGGTCACCAGGTGGGAGATGTAATGTTCCCAATTTTTACATCCAATTCATCTTTATCTGATGATGTATTCATTAAACTACAAAACGGTGAGTTAAGATATTTAAAACCGGTGTTACCGCCACCGCCTGCTCTTGGAAATGACCCTAATTTTTATGGAACTGGAGGGGTTTCAAATCCACTAACAGCTACTCACGGAATTACAAGCGCAACACAACTTACTCCAACAAATCAGTAACTCAAATGAAAGGTTTAATTATATCAATATCCCTTTTTTTACTTTTTGGATGTATAAACAATCACAAAGTTGAATTTTCAATAGAAAATAGACAGCCAATTAATTTTGACAGCGCAGTTTTTTGGCTACAGGGGCATCAGCTAAAAATTAAAACGAACGCAATTCGACAAAACGAAACTGTTGGATTTGAAGTTGCAATTGACTCACTGAGGCTAAATAAACATGATTTTAGTTTTGATGTTACGCTTTTTACAAAAGATACAACTAAAAATTATTTTGGAAATTATTATAATGACTTATCAGGAATGCCAAATAAAAAATTCCTGATAAGTCCACAAAATGACCGTAAAGTGCTTATTAGAACTGTGAATTAGAAAGCCTGAATATATAATTTATCATAAAATATTATATTTATATATGATCCTGGAAATAATAAAAAAATTATCAGTTTCCTGGTGATGTAACCGACCCCATTTAAACCTTTTATTTTTTTTTAAGTCAACGCTTTTTACAAACGCATCCAAATACTCTGCTATGGACAGAAGAGATTTTATTACAGCCCGTAAATCCAAAAAGCAGCAGGCGCCTGTACCATTTACATCCCCTTACCGCACTTTAAGCGGCATTAACCCCTATGCCGGGCCCTGGGGCACCAACGAAGTCATTCATCTTTTAAAGCGCACGATGTTTGGGGCTAAAAAAACTGATGTGGATTATTTTGTTACCCGTACCATGAGCCAGGCTGTGGATGAATTACTGAACCCTACAGCCCCCAATCCCACACCACCTGTAAAAGAATATGCCACTTCCACCACACCCGGTGTGGTGCCGGATGGAAATATTGCACAGGGTACCACATGGATAAATGATATCAACAGCGATGGTACGGTGCAGAGCCAGCGCCGGGCATCTTATAAAAAATGGTGGACGGGAGCAATGATCAACCAGGACAGGAGTATCAGGGAAAAAATGATACTGTTTTGGGTGAATCATTTTGGAAATGAATCAAACGATGTGGGTAATGCCAACTGGGTTTATAAGCAGCATGACCTGATCAGGCAAAATTGCCTGGGAAATTTTAAGCAATTGGTAAAAAATATTACTGTAGATGTATCCATGCTGCGTTATTTAAACGGGTACCTGAACACGGCTGCTGCACCTGATGAAAATTACGGAAGGGAACTTCAGGAATTGTTTACTGTTGGTAAAGGCCCCGACAGTCATTATACAGAGTCTGATGT
>Ga0209023_10000964_pt1 | contig 40394 bp, 35 predicted proteins | sample LakOneMetagenome_FD_187468 | JGI IMG/M metagenome (GOLD analysis project Ga0209023, IMG submission 187468) | Freshwater and sediment microbial communities from Lake Erie, Canada (SPAdes) (version 2) | ecosystem: Environmental > Aquatic > Freshwater > Lentic | place: Lake Erie, Canada...
ACCTGTCCGACACGTCGATGGCCGAGCTCAACCAGCCGCGCGACACTGGCGACGATCAGCCAGCAATCGCCGGCTGAACACATCGAGCATCACAACTCGATTTCCCACCACCCCGCGGGGCTCTGTCGGGCGTTCATCCCGGTCGTACCTGCGCCGCAGCAATTCGTATGCCACCACCCGGCCCGACCGCCCGACGACACCGACCGGCTTCGACCGAGTGCCGGGGTCCATCACATCGACGGTCGTATCGATCCGGATCCCGGGGGCGCGAAGGAGCAGGCTTCCGCTGGTGACGTCGAAGTAGCCCCAGCCCGCATCCCGGAGCGCGGTCCGAGCGGGCTGGTTGACCCGTTCCGCGACGACTAGAACCGGCCGATCGCCCGGGGGCGGATCGCCCCGCTTGAGTGCCTCGACTCGCTCGACCGTGGCGTAGGCCATTGTCCTCACATCGACTGTCACGCGGTGACCATCGATCTCGAGTTCGAGGCCGTCGTACGGCTTCTTCGCTGGACTCACCTGGTCGACGGACCCCGCGATCGCCATGGTCGCCTGCTCGCGGAGGCTCCGATCGAGAACATCGGCAGGTCGTCGGCTCATACGGCGACTATAGGTTGATCTGATATCCGGGTATACCCGGATATCGGATCATGGGGCATTGCCGCAACCGCTGCTGAGGACCTGGTGACACCCGGTCGAGTCGAGCGAGGCGTGAATGGTCGGAGTCGGCCACCCCCTCGAGGATCCCGTCGGTCCCGTCGCCGTCAAGCCGCTCGCCGTCACGCTCAGCGCCCGGTTGCAGCTTTGGGTCGTCGCCTAACTGTCGGTGTGGGGCGTCCGGCGGCGCTCTTACGGCCCCGACTCTCGCAGGCTTCCCACGTCAGATGGAGCCTGAGAGGAGAATCGAACTCCTGACCTGCTGTGTGCCTGTTCCAGTTGTTCCGGCTCGTGTTCACGTCGGTGCGAGGTTCATCGGTGATGCTTGCATGTGCTTGCACTGGGTGTGAGCGTCACTCAACTTCTAGACACAAGTTGTGTCTAGAAGTTCTGTCTGGTTGTCGGCCGCAGTGGCGCCGACCCAGCGCTCGCCTATGCTCACGCCTGAACCGGCTCGATCTCGGCTCGCAGTAGCACGGGCTTCGGCCGAGCGACTGTCGGCGCCGTTCCGGTCCGGATGAGACCGAGCATCGCCAGGAAGTCTCCATCGTTAACGGATGACGGTCCGGCGGTGAGTGCGAGGAGGACGGCTTCTTCGATGCGCTCGGGCGAAGCAGCGTCGATGACATTCACCAAGTCCGACTCTCCGTCGGCGTCGACGATGCGGGCGCCTCGGAGGAAGGCCATCTGTTCCCGGGCGAACGCGGTGGCCAGGACCGCGTCAGTGAAACGTTGCTGTGCCTCATCCTGCGTGATGCTGACCCCTGCTCTGGCGACGTCGTCGCTTTCGACCCGCTGGTCGTCTTGGTCGGCTAGGGAGACAATCGCGTCAGGGGCTCCGACGGGCTTGCGCTTGCGTCGCAGGGTGGACCTCATCTTCGTCGGCGCTGCCTGGACCGCCGGCCGGCCTTTGTCCTGCCACCACTGCTTGACATGTGGGGCCGCTGCGGCGCTGAGCGACAGGATGACTTGAGTGATGACTTCGCTCACGAACTCGGCGCGCTCCGCAGTGCGCTCATCGGCCTCCGCGTCCACCGACCATCCGTAGCCGTCGTCTGTCGGGCTCGAGCAGTCGACCTCGTCGTGTTCGTACAGCTTGGCGTGGCTGACCAGGTCGTTCGTTTCGTCATCGAACAGCAAACCTCGGAGCGCGCCGTCGCCATCCCTGGCGAAGCCAAGATGGGTCCCTTCTGGGACTTCGACTTCGAATAGTTGTCGACTCATCGGTGCTCCTCGACCACGCCGTACGTATTGGTCGTGCGGCAGCGAGGGCGAGAAAGGCCCTCCCCAGGAGTCACGGTATCTGGGCGAAGCCTGTATCAGCGCGAGGTGGATCCAAGCGATGAGCAAGGGCCGGAATCTTAAGGATCCCGAGGGCACGAAACCCGTGGAATTCAGAGCCCGAGAGGAGAATCGAACTCCTGACCTGCTGTTTACAAGTCGTGGGTCGAGTGTCCACCCAGGTCCGTCGCGGCCCGCCATGTCCGGGAATCTGCGCTGACGCCTCACGTGATTCAAGCCCCGATCTCCGGGCTCGTCCAGAGATTCGTGAGACAAACCGTGAGACGCGGAGGCCCGCAAGGTCGGGGCCACTCAATGTCGGACGACCTCAACCGTGAGACTGGAACTGGACGTTGCCACTGACGCGATGATGTGACCCGTGGAGGACTTCGTCGTCGCCCTCAACCCGGACGGGGATTCGGCGTTGCCGTATCTGGTGCGGCTGCCGCTGGGCCCTCACGGTGTGGTGCTCAAGGTGCGCGACACCTGGCCGCGCACGGCGAAGGTGTACTGCCACCCATCGCAGGACTGGGACGACTCGGTCGAAGTGGTGGAGCGGGTGCCGGTGCGCTCGTGTGTCCGTCGGGGCGCGGCGATCGACCTGGTCTTGGACCGCGGCCGGGAGAACCGGTCGCAGTTCGTCTTCACCCGGGCCCGGGGCCGTGAGGTGATCTTCTGGCAGAGCGCTCGGACGGCGAAGCAGGCCAGGCCGGCGGTGAGCACGCCGACGCGGCGGGCGTCCGGGCTGGTGCTCGAGATCCTCGTCGACAGCCACGAGCGCTACCCGTGGAAGTTCAGCGCCCAGCAGGCGACGACCCGACGACAGGCGCTGCCGGCAGGCGACTACGCGGTCGAGCACGGCGGCCGGATCGTCGCAGCGGTCGAGCGCAAGAGCCTGGCCGATCTGTCCTCGACGCTGACGACCGGCAAGCTCCGCTATCTATTGGCGGCACTCGCCGAGTTGCCGCGGGCAGCGCTGGTCGTCGAGGACCGCTACTCGGCGGTGTTCAAGTCGAGCTTCGTCGCGCCGGGGGTGTTGGCCGAAGGCCTGGCCGAGTCACAGGTCCGGTTCCCGTCCGTGCCGATCGTGTTCTGCGAGACCCGCCCGTTGGCACAGGAGTGGACCTACCGGTTCTTGGGCGCGGCGCTCGCCCATCACGCGCAGGACGCGCCGGCGGCGGGACGTGTCGCGGAACTGCCCGCCGCTGGGCCATTGGCCCCGGCAGCTCCGACCGCTGCGGAGATCCGCGCCTGGGCGTTGGCCAACGGTCACGAGATCTCCGCGAAGGGCCGAATCCCGACGTCGGTGCGCGAGGCGTTCAACGAAGCGAGATGAGGGCTGCCCGGCCGTTTCGGTGGGTGGAGAGCAGCGAATGGCTCAGCTGAAGGGAAGCTCCGGATGGACGGTCGATTCTTCGATCGGAACTGGCCCGTAGACGGCTTCGAAGATCGCTCCCGCTTCGTAGACGCGCCCACGGGTTCGGCCGGTGATCTCGGTCAGGTCACCACGCTCCACGAGCGCGTCGATCGCTGCCTGCGCGGTCGGTCGCGTGACGTCGATCATCGCTTCGACGCGCGCTGCGGTGACGACAGGTGTTGCGAAGAGCTGCTCCGCTAGGCGGATGACGGAGTTCGGCCGGCCCTCGTCGAGCAGCTGGTTGCGGAGCTGGTGCTGTAGCTCGACCAGGCGGACCGTTCGTTCCTCGGAGTCGCGTGCCTGTTGACGGACACCACGAAGGAAGAAGGCGATCCAGGGCATAAGGTCGCCGCATTGGCTGGTGATCAACAGGTGGTCGTAGTACTCGCTGCGGTGCTGCTCGAAGAACGCGGAGAGGTACAGCAGCGGCTGGGGCAGCGCGTCGCGCAGCACGAGCATCAGCGGGATCATCAGTCGCCCGATGCGACCGTTGCCGTCGAGGAACGGGTGGATCATTTCGAACTGGTAGTGCGCGATCGCCAGTTGTACGAGCAGCGGAAGGTCGGTCTCGTGGAGGAACTTCTCCAGGTCGCTGAGCGCGTCGCGCATCTCGTCGGGTGGCGGAGGCACGAAGACGGCATCGTCGAGCGTGGCGCCCCCGAGCCACACCGGGCTCTTTCGTAGCTCGCCCGGTCGCCGGTGCTGGCCGCGTGCTCCTTGGAGGAGCAACTCATGCATCTCGCGGAAGAGTCGGACCGAAATGGGGAAGCCATCCCGCACACGCGTCAAGCCGTGCTCCATCGCGACGATGTAGTTGGTCACCTCGGTCGCGTCGTCGGCGGCATCAGGTGAGGGAACCTGCCCGGCCTCGAAACGGAGCAGCTGGCCGACGTCGGTCTTCGTTCCCTCGATCCGCGAGCTCAGCACCGCCTCCAAGCGGAGGTGCGGCCCGATGAGCAGGTGCGGATTGGGGATCAGGCGGCCGACGCCGCCGAGGCGATGTACCGCCCCGGTTGCCTCGTCCAGCAGCTTGACCACCTCGTCGGACAGCGAGAGCCGTCGAGGGGCAGCGGCGGGGACGAACGCCCAGTAGCCCTCCGGCGTCTTCCGGACTCGTCCTCGCTCGGTCGAGGTGAACGCGTCCGGTCGCATGGGTGCTCCTTGTTGAAGGCCGTCTTCTGACCAGCCACTCTAACTAAAGAGATGTCGCCTTGGCTTTAGCTATTCGCGAGCGGGGGAAAGAGGGCTTACTCAGACTCGCTCGAGGGGTGTTGGCGGAGGTGCTGCGTTCGGCCGGGGGCTCACGTTTCGGCAAGACGGTCGAGAATCTCTCGGTCTTCAGCGATGACCTCACGGACAACTCGGAGCACATCGCCGTTGGAGACAGCGGCCCGAGCGAGCGCGTCGGCAGCGAACTGCTCGACGGTCACGCCCCGTGCCGACGCAGCTGCGTTCAGCCTGACCAGCACGTCAGGAGACACCTCGACCTTCAGGATCACCTCGCCAGCGTAGAGATCAGGCTGAGCCGGGAGCAGGGAGGTTTGTCCGGCCTCCCGCCCGTTGGCACAGCGGCTCTCTCAACCCAGCCTGATCGCCGACGCTCCCATGTAGGTGTCGCCGGTGAGGTCGAGGAGGAGGTCGAGGTACTCCGTGTTCACTTCGTCGATTGCGGTCTCGACCTGAGGGTCCTCGTGACCTTCCTCGACGTCGAACAGGACGGTGCCGTCTGCGGTGAGGACACGACGAATGCGCAGGGTCCGTAGCCAGTCCTCGTTGAACTCGCCGTGTACCTCGATCACCGATGCGCCGGGCAGCACGTCGACGAGCGTCTCGATGACGAGCCGCTCGGTGAGGTCGGCGAGCGTGCGGCCGAGCGCCTGCCACTCCTCAAGTACTCGACTGAACTCGGCTTCCAGCTCCGGATCGACCATCTGCTCCTCCGCTCCGATACCCGTCGACGGTAGGCACGGGCTGTGACACCCAGCCCTGACATCGCGTTGGGGCAGCACCAGGTGCCCGTAGCGTGGAGTCCGTGGAGGAGCTGAGGGAGGGGTTGTACGAGGTGCTCGTCACCGAGGGCCTGAAGGCGCGCCTGCAGGCCCTTGCTGGTGCGGTCCCGGACGAGCGAGCACTCCACGCAGCCGAGGCACCCGACCGCATCGCCTGGCACCTGAGTCGCCAGATCGAACGGGCGCTCCACGATGTTGGCGAGGCGGATCGAGCACGTGTCGGGATCGAGGTGGCTCGGGCGTTGCTCGACCGGCTCGGTGAGATGGTCGAGGTCGATCCCTCAGATGCGCCGAGCGATCCGGCAACCGTGCTGCACGCGATCCTCGGCCGCCGACCCGACGGCAGCACCGCGTCGATCGCCCAGCCGCTGATCCCGCTGCTCGACACGACACTGCTGACGAACGCGCCGGGCGAGCCGAACCTGTGGAGCCAGCTGCGCTCCGAGGTCGAGTCCGCTGACAGGATCGACGTGGTGATGGCCTTCATCCGCCGCAGTGGCATCGCTCCGCTCGTCGACGTGCTCCGCCGCCATTGCGAACATGGCCGCTCGCTGCGGGTGCTGACCACGACCTACACGGGGTCGACCGAGCAGGCAGCCCTCGATCGGCTTGTCGACCTCGGCGCGGACGTTCGGGTGTCGTACGACCTCAGCACCACCCGGCTGCACGCCAAGGCCTGGGTGTTCCACCGCGGCTTCGGCATCTCGACCGCGTACGTCGGCTCGTCCAACCTGACGCACTCGGCGCAGGTCACCGGGGTGGAGTGGAACGTGCGGGCGTCGGCTGCCCGGAACCCCGATGTGCTCGGCAAGTTCGCCGCAGTGTTCGACAGCTACTGGTCCAACGGCGACTTCCTCCCCTACGACGCGGAGCAGTTCGTGGCCGAGCAGCAGCGAGCCGGACGGACCGACTCGGGCCCGCACGTGATCCTGAGCCCGATCGAGGTCCGTCCGCTGCCGTTCCAGTCCCGGCTGCTCGAACTCATCGAGGTCTCACGACAGCGAGGGCACCACCGCAACCTGCTCGTCTCCGCGACCGGCACCGGCAAGACCGTGATGGCGGCACTCGACTACGCACGGCTGCGGCCACAGCTCGAGCGGTCGAGACTGCTGTTCGTCGCGCACCGCGAGGAGATCCTCGACCAGAGCCTCGCGACGTTCCGCCACACGCTGCGCGACGCGTCGTTCGGTGAGAAGTGGGTCGGCGGCGCTCGCCCCACACGGTTCGACCATGTCTTCGCCTCGGTCCAGAGCCTCCACGCCAACGGCCTGGCCGACCTCCAGCCCGACCACTTCGACGTCGTCATCGTCGACGAGTTCCACCACGCCGCAGCCACCTCCTACCAGCGGTTGCTCGACCATGTGCGCCCTGTCGAGCTGCTCGGCCTCACCGCAACCCCCGAGCGCAGTGACGGCATGGAGATCCTGCACTGGTTCGACGACCGCATCGCGGCCGAGCTGCGGCTGTGGGACGCGATCGACCAGCAGTACCTCGCACCGTTCCTGTACTTCGGGGTCCACGACGGCATCGACCTCACCGACATCCCGTGGCGACGCGGACGCGGCTACGAGACCGAGGCGCTCACCAACCGCTACACCAGCTCCGACGCATGGGCCCGCCTTGTCGTGAAACAGGTCGACGAGCACGTCGACGTCACCTCGATGCGATGCCTCGGGTTCTGCGTGAGTGTCGAGCACGCCGAGTTCATGGCCCGCCACTTCAGCCACCACGGCATCCCAGCCGTCGCGATCTCGGGCGAGAGCCCACGCGACGAACGAGCGAAGGCATTGCGCGACCTGGCAGCGGGCGACGTGAAGGTCGTGTTCTCCGTCGACCTGTTCAACGAAGGCGTCGACCTCCCCAACGTCGACACCGTGTTGATGCTCCGACCCACCGAGAGCCCGGTGCTGTTCCTCCAGCAGCTCGGCCGAGGGCTGCGCCGAGCGGAGAACAAGCCGCACTGCACGGTGCTCGACTTCGTCGGCACCCACCGCAAGGAGTTCCGCTTCGACCGCCGGTACCGGGCACTGCTCGGCGGCACCCGCCGCGATGTCGAACGAGCGGTGCAGATGCAGTTCCCGTTCCTGCCGTCGGGCTGCAACATGCAGCTCGACCAGAAGGCCTCCGAGATCGTCATCAGGAGCCTGAAAGAGGCCATCCCGTCGCGCTGGCCGGCAAAGGTGGACGAGCTGCGCTCACTGCGCCGAGAGCGACCCGGCATCGGCCTCGCCGAGTACCTCGACGAGACCGGCCTGGACCTCGCCGACGTGTACGCCGGCTCGAAGAGCTGGTCCGACCTCCTCGACGCTGCCGGAGGCGTCACCCTTCCGGCGGGGCCGAACGAGGAACCGCTACGACGAGCGGTCGGTCGACTGCTGCACCTCGACGACGCCGAACGCCTCGCGACCTACCGACGTCTCGTGGCCGGCCCAGCACCCGACCTTGGCGCGGCCTCGGAGCGGGAGCGACGGCTTCTGCAGATGCTCGTCGCTGCGCTCGCCGACCAGGCGCTCACCAAGGACGCGTCGCTGCGCGACGGCGTCGACCTCGTGTGGTCACATCCGCAGGTGCTCGCCGAGCTGGCCGAGGCACTCGCTGTGCTCGAAGACCGGATCGACCACGTCCACCAACCACTCGCCACCCATACGGACGCACCGCTGCAGATCCACGCCCGCTACAGCCGCATCGAGATCCTCGCCGCCATGGGCCTGGCCGGTGACCGAGCCAAGATCGCCGCCTGGCAGAGCGGCGTCTACGAGGCGAAGCCTGCCAAAGCCGAGATCTTCGCCTTCACCCTCGACAAGAGCAGCGGCGGCTTCTCGCCGACCACCCGCTACCGCGACTACGCCATCAGCCGGTCGCTCATCCACTGGGAGTCCCAGTCGACCACGCGCGAGGACAGCGGGACCGGCCTCCGGTACCGGCACCACGAGCGCGACGGACGGACGATTCTGCTCTTCGCCCGTGAACGAGCCGACGACCGAGCGTTCTGGTTCCTCGGCCCCGCAACCTACAGAGGCCACGTCGGCGAGAAGCCCATGGCGATCACTTGGGAGCTCGACGTGCCACTGCCTGGGGATCTGTACGCGGCGTTTGCAGCTGCAGTCGCGTAGCCGCTCGAAATGGTGGTCAGCTGGTTCGCCAGGTGGTGTCGCGGCGAGCCATCTCGTAGATCGCCTCGACGGCTGCGGGGGAGAGGGTCGCGGGTCGACGCTCGAGCCACTTGCCGATGCGCTTGCGGGCCACGACGTGGACGTCGGTTGGTTGGGCCTTGATGGTCAGCTCTGCAGCGATGACCACGATGATCGGCTCGACCTGAACATCGAACCCGCACGCGGTGGTCAAGAGCTTGGAGGCCCGTGCGGCCTCGTGTCGTGAGTTGCGCAGGTAGTTGGTCTTCTGGCCGCTGACCATGAACGCCTTCTCGGCGACCCAGACCTTCTTGCGCGAGTGGTTCTTCGTGTTCAGGGTGAACACTCCGGGCGGACCGATGACCACGTGGTCGATGTCGCTTTCCTTCTCGCCGACGGGCACCGAGTGCAGGACGTGCCAACCGTCGCCGAGCTTGCGCAACCGCCACGCGACTCCTTCCTCGCCATCGGCACCGACGCGGTAGGCGCGCTCATCGGTGTGCACCCCGAACACCCGAGCGACGAAAGTCTTGACCGGTGCCTCGGCGCGCAGCTCGACCGCACGCTCCCGGACCGCCTGCCCTGCTCGGTTCTTGGACAGGTCCCGCCAAACGGACTCTTCGCCCACCACCTCGCGAGGGAGCGACGCGTCGATGCCGATGGCTGGTTGGTCCTCCACGGTGGCGGTCGACAACCCGGGATCGTCGGCGAGGGTCTTGTCCGCTTCCAAGGACGCGGTGTTCTCGGCTCGCCAGGATGCGACGAACCGGTCGAACGCCGGCCGGCGTTCCGGCAGGTCCATCGTGACCTTGCCCGACCCGAGGTTGATCTGACCGACCTTCGTCCCAGCGGCGTCGGTGACGTACAGCATGTCGTGGGAGTAGAAGCGCTTGCGCTCGGCGACGAGCTCCACCGCCGGGACCGGATCTGCCGACGGCACTGGTGCTACGTGGTCCGTCCAGGCGGAGCCGTCCCACCAGCGCAGCTGGGTGCCGCCGGTGTCCGGGTACCACCCGGCAGGCGCCGTCTCCTGCTCTGCCATTGTCGATGCCCTCCTCATCGTGATGGCCGCTCTCCCTGCGGCCACGCTCCGCCGCCGTAGCGACGCTCCATGAGGCTACGGGCGCGATGGTGCGGACGTCATCTGCCTCCCGTGACCCCTCGATGCTCGCCGGCATCGTCACCGAGCAACAACCGGGTCCCTGGCCTCCGCTTGGTCCGCTTTTGCGGACCTTGCCAGTCTGTGCCGCCACCTGACCACGGCAACTCGCCGTCGGCTCGGGCCCGTCGAGGCGTACCCTTGACGCCATGAGCACGGTCGATCTGTCGGACGAGGTGGTGCGTGAGTTCGTCGCCGAGTTCGGCGAGGACGCACCGCAGGTGGCGGAGAAGGCACTGCGCAGCGAGATCGCCCGGCACCGCATCGAGCGGGCCGTCAAGGACGGGACCGACCCCGCCGCAGCTGTGGCAGAGGCGCTGGCCAAGGCCCCCGAGTTCGTCGCGGAGGTCGAGCGTCTCGATGCAGCTGGCGAGCAGCCAGCTGGCGACCTCGAGGAGCGCCTCCGCCGCTCGGCCGGGTGAATTTCCAGCCGACCCTGCTCGAGGACAGCCTGGATCCTTGGCTCGCCGTCGAGCCGGATCCCGACCGCCGGGAGAACGTGATCCGGTTTCTGATGGCCCTGTTCGACGCAGAGGGCCGCTGGGATGACGCACGGCCCGTCCCGGGTACGAAGCTCCCGGCGTTCGCCGCGATGATCTCGGGAGCTGGCGTCGTGGTTGTGTGGGTCGTCGCCGAGCGATACTCCCAGCTCGCCATCCGGTACTTGTTCGACATCTCGACTGGGCAGCGCTTCGGCGGCTGACGACAGCTCCGATCCGGCAGACTCGGACGTGGTCAGGAAGTGGCACAGACTGGCTTGTTGCGCAAGCGCACCAAGCTTCGGGCCTCTGGGGCCAGATTGCACGCCGACCGATAGCCATCCGCGACTGCCGCCGAGCGTCCCGCGGCGGCGAGGACTCCAACGCTCGCAGCGCGCTTCGTGGCCCGTATCGTCTGCGCGCATGGGTGAAGACCTTGTCAGCGAAGCGGTCCGAGCCCTGGTGCGGACGGGACTCAACGTCGAAGATGCTGCGGCAGCCGTGCCGGCAGCACCTGGGCTGTATGGGTTCCACGGCGACGGCTCGGTGTGGCGTCAGCTCGGCCTCGGCTCGCCACCGGATGACCGGCCGCTGTACGTCGGCAAGTCGGAGTCGAGCCTGGCCGCTCGCGATGTGCGCACGCACTTCGCTGCCGGACGCACTGGGTCGTCCACGCTGAGACGAACGCTGGCTGCGTTGCTCGTCGACCAGCTCGACCTCGTGGCGTGTCCGAGGAACCCGGCCAAGCCCGGCCACTTCTCGAACTTCGGGCTCGAGCCCGAGGGGGACGCGCGGCTGAGCAGATGGATGGCTGGGCACCTCCGTCTCGCCGTCTGGCCATCTCCGACGGGGATCGTGCTCAACGACGTGGAGACGGCAGTGCTGCAATGCCTGATGCCCCCCCTGAACCTCTCCAAGGTGGCGACGCCTTGGAAGCCGATGATCAGCTCCGCCCGGAAGGAGATGGCCGCCGGGGCAGCATCGTGGTCGCCTTCCCGCTGATGCGAAGCCGGTGCTCCTGGGCCGATCTCCGGATGGGGCCGAGGAGGCTCGGCATCTCGCCGGTCTTGGTCAGCCCTTACCAAACGTCTGACCAGACACCGAGCCCCTCCGGTCGGTCGGCGTGAGGCTCCTTCAACCGAGCCCCCTCGGGTTCGGTGTCTCGGGCTGCAAGTAGGTTCACCGTCGTGGAGGAGGTTCCGATGGAGGATGTCGACCAACTGTTCGACGAGTTGAGCCGAACGGCACGGCACGGCCTCGATGCGGCCACGGCGGCAGATAACCCGGACACCCGCCGGGAGCAGCTCGGTGTAGCCGTACGAGCGCTCACCAGGCTCTGGGCCGAGATGAATCCGCAGTTCGACGGAGACGCCTTCTACCCGGTGAGCTGGCTCATCGACCGGCACTGGTCGGCGATCGTGGCCGGTCGGAACGGCGCCGAGAACGCTTCACACTCCTGGCCGGCCGCTGGGGAGGCAAGGCACGCCGGAGTCGACCTCACGTCGGAGATCGGAACGCTCTGCGCGGATCTCGCAGGCGAGCCGCTCTTCGGTGCCCGCGAGCTGCTCCACTCCAACCTGTTGGCCTGGTTCATCGACGCCGAGCCGTCGGTGGCGAACGTCTTCGCTGCGTGGAGCCGACGCGAACCCGGCGTGCTGCCGGCTCGTACCCAGCGCGAGAAGTACAGCTTCGATCTGATCGTCCAGACGTGTGACCGGGCGCCTCTCGTCGTCGAGAACAAGGTGTTCAGTGCCGTCGACCCTGACCAGCTGGAGCGCTACACGCCCGTTGCTCTGACGCATCTCCATCCGGAGCCTGTCTTCGTGCTGCTCAGCCTCATCGACCCGGGATGGGAGAGCGACCAGGCGATCTTCGGTGGCCGTGCGTGGCACCGGCGATCCTTCGGCGAACTTGGTGCAGCTCTGCAGCTCGCGGCTGAGCACCTCGCCGGAGAGGACTTGCCCTATCGCCAGGAGCTGCTGCGGCGCTACGCCGGCGTGCTCATGACGCTGGACACGCTGGCCCACAAGGTGTCCTCGATCGGTCCCGGGGATCCGTATCGACTCCCCGACGACTGGGTTGCAGATCTCGATGCTGTGCGACTCCGAACAGCGTTCTCGAAGCTGCGGAGTCAGCGAGTGGCCCAGCTTCTCGCCGAGACAGGGTTGGAGGGGGTCACCGGCGATGTCTCGCGAGGCGAGCCGCTCCTCGAGCAGTTCTGGGACGTGCCCGACAGTGATGGAGACACCATCGGCTGGCAGGCGCAGGGCCGACAGTGGAGGCTGGCGGTCCGGGTGGGATCCGAGCGCAACGGGCGAGGTCGGGAGAAGGAAGACCGTGGTCGACGAGAGCGCTACGTGGAGGAGCGCTACGGCGATCTCTTCAGGTTCGACAAGGTCACGGGACCGCTGGTGGCCAAGGATCATGAGGGTTGGCGAGCCTTCAGCCCGGACTTCGTCTACCGCTACCGCCTGCTTGATCCGAACACCACGGTGGACGACCTTTCGCACCTGGCGCGAGAGGCTGCACGCGTCGCCCACCCGTACTTGAGCGGAGGCTGACAGACCGAAGGCCCGACGGCGGGGTGCTTCGGCACTCACCTCCAGATCCGCCCGTCGACCACCTCGGCCGAGCCAGCATCGGACTCCTGGATCCAGTGGGCGTAGATGTTCGTGGTGGTCGACGGGTTCCGGTGGCCGACTCGGCCGGAGACGCTGCGGAGCGGCACGCCGGCATCGAGAAGCTGCGTGACCTGCAGGTGGCGGAGGCCATGCAGGTGGATCCAGCTCGATAGCTCCATCCGATCGCGCAGGCGGCTGAACGCTCGCGTCGCGCTCGATGGGTGCAGCGGCTTCAGCCCGCCGGGCTCAGGTGCGAGCACGTACGCGTCGTAGCGCAGCTCGATGCCGCACAGCGCGCACGCCTTAGCGTGGCGGTCCCGGTGGTCGAGCAGCCAGTCGAGCGCGAACGACGACAGCGTGACCGTGCGGTGCTGGTGGGTCTTGGTGTCCTTCTCGTAGACGACGTTCGTCTCGCCGATCGCTGCCTCGATCCGCAGCGTGCCCGCCTCGACGTCGACGTGACGCCAGCGCAGCGCGCACAGCTCACCTCGCCGGGCGCCGGTGTCGGCTGCGAGCACGATCAGCGTGGCGAGCGTCGGGTTCACCTTCGTCGCCTCATCGATCATCGCTCTCGCCACGTCGATCGGCACCGGCTTCGGGTTCGACGTGTGCTGCCGAGGCGGGCGGGCGTCGCGGCCGACGTTGACCGCGACCCATCCCCAGCGCTTCGCCTGGTCGAGCACCCGGCACAACAGCACGTGACAGCCCCGCACCGTCGAGCGCGAGTAGCCGGCCTCGACCAGTGCGCCGTAGAAGCGGTCGAGGTGCTCAGCGCTCAGGTTTGACAGCCGACGCGAGCCGAGCGCCGGCAGCACGTGGCACTCGGCCGAGGTCCGGTAGTTGCGCAACGTCGTCGGCTCGAGCCCTTCGAGCTCGGCCTGGCGCAGCCCCGCCTCGATCGCGTGGGCGACGGTGCGCTGGCCGACTGACACCTGGCCACGAGCCGACTTGGTGATCAGCTCGGCCAACGCGACGTCGGCCTGGCGAGAGGTGCCGTGGAAGGTCACCGACTTCTGCTGACGCTTGCGTGTCAACGGGTCCTCACCCGCGTCGACGCGCAGCTCCCAGGTCCCTGGACGTCGTCCCTTGCGCTTGCTGCCCTGCACTCGTTGTCTCCGTTCTCGCACCGATTCGTGAGACGTCGGTGGGATTCCGTGAGACACGGTGACGGTCAGGTCTGAACACCAACCTGACCACGTGCCGAGAACCCTGCAGTTCCAGGGGTTTCGGCGGGTCTGAACAGAGCCCGAGAGGAGAATCGAACTCCTGACCTGCTGTTTACAAGACAGCTGCTCTGCCAGCTGAGCTACTCGGGCGGGACTTCCGCGGCTTACACCGCGGAAGGCTCCGCGGATCCTACGCGGCCTTCGGGAGAACGGTTCGCGTCGCCGGCAGTGAGCATGGTCAGGGCCTTTCGCCGGTGGCCGGGTTCCATGGTCCGGGTGGCCAGCCGACTCGTTCCCAGAGCGGGTGGAAGCGTGAGGCGAAGAGGCGGTGTAGTTGCTCGCCGACTTCGAAGAGGGCGTCGACGTAGCCGGCTTCCCAGCTCGATGGCCCGGCGGCTTCAACGAGGGCGTGCCGTAGGGCAGTCCCGTTCACGCAGCCTTGGAACCGCCCGCGGGGCTGTGGTGGTTCGCCGGCCCTCTTGAAAGCGGACTCGATCGCTCGGGCGTCAGCGGCAGTTGCGGTCTCGTGCCATCTCACCGTCGGGGCCTCGCCGATGCAGTGCGCGGCGCAGAGAACCTCGGCGGAGCCGCGGTGGTTCCCGAGTGCTGCGAGGGTGCGGATGCGGTTCTGCAAGCTTGAGGAGGTGCCAATGTGTGGAACGCACTCACCAGCGGCGATGACGTAGACGCCGGGACGGGCGGGTGCACCCTGTGCGGTGCGCTTCAGTGGAACCGCGTCGGTGAAACCGGTGAGATCGATCTCCCAGGCGGCCCCTGGACCGTCAGGAGGGTGCGGGGTCATCAGCGTCGCTGCCTTGGAGCGCCTTGAGCGTCACGCCGTCCGTGGTCTTCCACTCGACTCGCCCGTTCGATGTGCGACCGAGCATGACCATCGCCGCGGTTGACGGGGAGCTGAACACGTAGTCCTCGGTGAGCCGCAGGTGGTCACCGTCGGCCACGAGTCGGCCGGAGTCGAGCAGCGCCGTGCGCAGCTGGGTGCCGTAGGTGTGGATCGAGGGGACCGCGTCGGGCCGGGCGAGAGACCCGGCGAAGACGACGAACCCGTCCGGCGTCTCGGTACCGCGCGCCGCGGTACCCTTGCCGACCAGGTGAAGCTCGACGGTGCTCGAAGGCTGCTCATCAGCCTTCTGGAACGCCTGCACCCCGAGCACGGGGTAGATGAGCAGCATCTCGAGGAGGAACGCTTCGGTCTCCGCGGTGTCCGGTTCGGACAGCGGTGGCATCGACCCGACGTTGCCGTTCTCGATCTCCGCCCGGTTTGCTGCCTTGGCCAGCGCGATGAGTCGGCCTTCGAGGTGACGGATGTGGGCCTTGTTGAGGTTGGCGTCCTTGCTGGTGAAGACGATGACGCGGTTCCAGAAGTCCTTGTTCTTGTTGTGGTTGTCGAGGCGACCCGGCAGGTCGTCGGTCTCGCCGATGTAGATGCGGGTCGCGGGCACCCCGGACTCGGTCGGGCCGATCAGGAGATAGACGCCAGGTCCGTCGAGGTCGGGTCGGGCTCGGAGCTCCTTGTAGCGCGTGCGCGGCGCCATGAGCGCCTTGCCGGTCCAGTTGCTCTTCTCGACCACCCACACGCCGTCGGCCTCGCCGTTGGCGAGGAAGATGCGGATCGACGTCCCGAGCGGGGCCGGAGCGTCCTGCATGCTCATCCCGCAGCAGCCTTCATGAGTCCAGGATGTCGAGCGCCGGCAGGGAGTCCACGATGCTCATCGTCTCGATGCTCACGGTCACGATCCGCTTGAGTAGGTCGACGATGTAGCGGGGGTCGCTCACCTCGGTGCACCAGTCGTTGGGGTCGTTCACGATCCCTGAGTCCTTGTCGGTCTTCACCTGGTAGCGGTCCATGATCCACTCGATCGCGGACTTTGGCCCCAGCATGTAGCGGTGCGCTTCCTCGGGGATGCCAGACAGCGTGATGTGCGGGTTGTAGATGATCGTGGTCCGGTCCTTGGTGCGGCCGGGACCTTTGCCGAAGCGCATCTTCTCGACGCGGTACAGGTCCGAGGGCGGCGTTCCGAGCTCAGGTGCGCCGGACTCGACGAGTGGGTACGGCTCGACGGCTTCGTAGCCGAGGTGGAGCGCCGACAGTTGGCGTCCAGCGTCGGCGAACTCGGCGAACTCCCTCACCTTCGGGATGCGCGGCAGCATCCGCTTCAGGTCCGCCGCGTATCGCTCGCGGTACTCCGGCGAGTGAAGCAGGCCGTAGGTGTAGAAGAAGATGTCGTCCGCGGCGACGTTGTCGCCGAAAGCCGAGCGGAACTCGCTGAGGACCTTCTCGGAGATGTTGTCGAGGCGCTCTCGTTCAGCGCTCCCATGCTGGAACAGCGTCGCGTCCCCTGCCGCCGCGGGCTCGCTGTAGCGGTAGCGGGGGAAGAACTGACCGGTGTCGAGCAGGTGTAGGTCTGGCACTGAGTCCGTCATGATCACCGAGAACTCGTAGTGCGACGATGCGCCCGTCAGTGTGAAGCCGACGTTGCCGTGCGCCGGCGTCGGGAAGATCTGGAGCTGTTGCGAAATCACCTCGTTGAGGTCGCGGTCGAAGACCAAGGCCTGCTTGCAGAAGGGCCGGTAGCTGCCGGTCACGACCTTGCTCGGGTCGAGGGTGATGGCGCGTCCTCTGCTCAGGTTGTCCTTCAGCCCGCGTGTCCAGCTGATCTGCGTCGGGTCGTTGTCGACGAAGCCGTCGACTGCCTTCCTGCGGAGCTTGCCGGAGAGCGACGGCGATGCCGCCTCGAAGGCAGCTCGCTGCTTCTCGTAGAAGCTGGTCATGCGCGTGATGTTGGCAGTGAGGCCAGCACGACTGAAGCTCCAACACCATGCGTCACGGTTGGTGACGACGCCGAAGGAGTAGAGATCAAAGATGGGTGTCGCAGCAGGTTCGCCCTTGCGTGGCTTGCAGCCGATCGCTGTGTAGGCCCCGTAGTCCTCGTCGCGCTGGTGGAGCCAGTCGCCATGATCGTTGGGCTTGATCGGGACCCATGCCAGCGACGACAAGTCGGACTCGGCGACGATGCGAAGCTTCTCCTCCCTCGAGAGGTAGTCGCCGATGTCGTGATAGAGGACCTGACAGGGGCGTTCGGCGCCGGTGCGGATCAGCAGGGTGATCGCAACGGTGTTTCGACTGCCGGCGCCGAAGATCTTCCCGCCCTCGCGCTTGGACTGTTCGCCGCCGGTGCGCTGGTTGCCGCGCAGGTTGTAGACGTAGATGTTGTCGTACTCGTCGGCGAGCACCTTCCGGAAGCCGTCGGCGGAGTTGGAGTCGAGCCAGCCGCCATTGGAGACGAAGCAGACAATGCCCTCGTTGCCGATCCGATCCGAGGCCCATCGGAAGGCTCGGATGTAGGAGTCGTACATCGTCCGTGAAAGCCCGGCGGTGCTTGTGTCGACGTAGGTCTGTTGAATCCGTGCGTCGAGCAGGGGGTACGACTGGTTCTGGTTGTCGTCGTTCTGGCTGGTCTGACCCACCGAGTACGGCGGGTTCCCCAGGACGATCCGGATGTCCGCGTCCTTCTGCCGGGCGAGTCGCTCGTGGTTCTCCGGGAAGAGGGCCGTGGAGAACGAGTCGGTGTCCTCGGCGAGCTGGAAGGTGTCGGTGAGGACGATGCCCTCGAACGGTGTGTAGTCACCGGCGTGGAGCTGGTGGAAGGTGGCCTCGATGTTGATCGCTGCGATGTAGTAGGCGAGGAGCAGGATCTCGTTCGCGTGGAGCTCGCTGGTGTACTTGCGCAGCAGGTCCTGCGGCTCGATCAAGCCGGACTGCAGCAACCGGACTACGAAGGTCCCCGTGCCCGTGAACCCGTCGAGGACGTGGACGCCTTCGGCGGACAGGGTGGTGTCGAAGTGCTCGCGCAGCGCATGCTCGACGGAGCGGATGATGAAGTCGACGACCTCGATCGGTGTGTAGACGATGCCGAACGCGTCGGCAGTCTTGGGCAGCGCCTTCTTGAAGAACCGTTCGTACAGCTCGGTGATGACGGCTTGGCGTGCCTCGTGGTTGTCGACACCTTCGGCTCGCGCTCGCACCGAGGCGTAGAACGACTCGAGTGTCTCGGCCTCCTTGCCGAGCGCCTGGTCGTCGAGCTCGTCGAGCATGCGCTGCATCGTCTGCGACACGGGGTTGTGCTCGGAGAACTCGTAGGAGCCGAACAGCGCGTCGAAGACCGGCTTGGTGATGAGGTGCTGGGCGAGCATCTCGACGGCGTCGTCCGCGGTGATCCCGGGGTTCAGATTCGCGCGCAGCTCCTCGACGAACTGCTCGAACGCGGCGGCCTTCGCAGAGCCGGGTGTCGCAACCACTGCGTTGATGCGTGCGACGTGGCGTTCGGCGATCGCACGGATGTCGTCGGCCCACTGTTCCCAGTAGGTGCGTTCACCGACCTTCTTGACGATCCGGGCGTAGATCGCGTCGCGCCAGTCCTCGATGGGAAACCGGAACATGCCCTGAGTGGGTGCGGCAGCGCCCGCATCGTCGCCGGTGGACCCACCCCCGGCGCCAGCGGCGCCGTCGCCCGGAGTTCCGCCGATCTGGTCGTCGGCGGCACGGGCGCCGACGCCGATGACGGCGATCTGTGCCGGGTCGCGCTTGTTGAGCTCGATCTGGTTCACCATGGCGTTGAACCGGTCGTCGTGCGCTCGGAGGGCCTGCAGCACCTGCCAGACCACCTTGTACCGCTTGTTGTCCCGCAGCGCCGTGGCCGGGTCGACCCCGGCGGGGATCCCGACGGGGAGGATGATGTAGCCATACTCCTTGTCCCTCGCCCTTCGCATCACCCGCCCGACCGACTGCACGACGTCGACGACGGAGTTGCGCGGGTTGAGGAACAGCACCGCGTCGAGGTCCGGCACGTCAACACCCTCGGCGAGGCACCGGGCGTTGGTCAGGATCCGGCACGTGTTCTCGCCGGGGTCGGCCTTGAGCCAGTCGAGTTCGGCGTTGCGCTGGAGCGCGTTCATGGTGCCGTCGACGTGGCGGACTTCGCAGGCAAGTGCGTCGTCGTGGTCGTCGGTGTAGTCGTCGATCAACGCCGCGAACTTCGTTGCGAGGGACTTGGAGCTCTTGATGTCTCGGGAGAAGGCGACCGCCCGACGCATGGGGAGCGGATTGTCGCCGAAACCGTCACCGGCGATGTGGGTGCCGCCTCGTTTCGCGAGCCCGTTCCAGCAGCCGACGATCTTCGCGGCGTCGTCCAGGTTGAGCTCGTTGCTCTCGTCTGCGAGCTGCTGCTGGAACGACGCCGCGACATGGCCCTCGTCCACGTTGAGCACGATCACCCGGTAGTCCGTGAGCAGGCCGGCCTCGACGGCGTGGCCGAACCCGAGACGATGGAACTCCGGGCCGAACGCCGACTCGTCGTCCATGGAGCACAGCACCGCGTCGTGCTCGGCGGCCTTCTCCTTGGTCTCGTCGTTGAACAGTCGCGGCGTGGCAGTCATGTAGAGGCGGCGCGCCGCCTTGATGAAGTCGTTGTCGTGGACGCGCACGAACGCGGATTCGTCGTCGCCGGCGAGGGTGACCCCTGTGGTTCGGTGCGCCTCGTCGCAGATCACAAGGTCGAACTCGCCGAGACCTGCTGCCTGGGCCTCGGCGACCGTGCCGATCGACTGGTAGGTGGAGAACACCACCGTCAGCTGGACTTGGTCGTCGGACTCGGCGACCTGACGGGCGAGCGCCGCTGGGTCGGTGGTCGCCGGGAACGCGAGGTCGTGCGCGGAGAAGTCCTCGGACCGCTTACCGACCTTCGTGTCGGAGCACACAGCGAAGCTCCTCATGGTGACGTCGGCCTCGGCGGTCCACTCGCGCAGCGTCTGGTTGAGCAGTGAGATGGACGGCACCAAGAACAGCACCTGTGTGCCACGGTCGCCTGCTCGGTTCGCGAGTTCCTCGGCGATCTTCAACGCGGTGAACGTCTTGCCGGTCCCGCACGCCATGATCAGCTTGCCGCGGTCGTGGTGCTCGTAGCCGGCGAACACGTCTTCCAACGCCGCTCGCTGGTGCGGACGGAGAGTCTTCTTCGGAGCGAGCTTCAACGCGTCCGGCGCGTCGAACCGGAACGTCTCCCACTCGACGCTGCTTGCTTCGAGATCCGCGAGGCCGATGCGAGACACGGGGATCTGCTGTCCTGCGAGGGCCTGTTCAGCGTGGGAGGACCACTTCTCGGTGGTCGACACGATCAGCCGCTCTGTGAACGGGGCCTTTCCCGACCGGGTGAAGAAGGAGTCGATGTCGCTCTTCTGCAGCGTGTGAGCTGGGTCGTAGAACTTGCACTGGATCGCGACGATGCCACCCTCTCCGTCGTCAGCGACCAAGTCGATGCCGGCGTCGGACTGACCCTCCCGACCCGGCCACTCTGGCCAGAGCCACACATCGCGAAACCGTTGGGCGTACAGCGGGTCAGTTCGCAGGTAGGTCTGGACCAGCCGCTCGAACGCGTCGCCCCGGGCCCGGTTGTCCGGGAAGCGGGTCCCCAGGTCTTCCAGTACGTCGTAGACAGTTGTGGCTGTCATCTGCTCTCCCACATCCGGTGCCGAGGATACGGGAGGACGCGCTCCTCACTGCGATGTACGGCGCCTGGAGATGCCGAACACAAGTCTCAGCGGGCGGAGCTGATCGACCGCAGTCGTGTCGGCGTCCCCTGGCAGATCCACGTCACGGCGGGCGAACGTGGCTGCTGAGCAGTGACGTAGTTCTCGGTTCCGCACGCCGCCGGAAGAATGCGTCCGCGTGACCTGGTCGCGATGGCAGCCTGGGCGCATGAGCTTGGTCGTTGTTCACCGGAGTCCCGACGCGTACGGCGGCGGGTGGAGCGTCGTCTCCGACCAGCTCGTCACCTTCGATGTCCACAACAACCATGCGCCAGTTCATCAGGCCTTGGAGCACATGCAGCTGAAAGTGATCATCACCAAGGGGCGGGAGTCTTTCGTCGCCTTCGCCGGCAATCTTCCCGGCCAAGGTGTGGCTGATCTGCTGCGGTCGCTCTACGAGATCGGCCTTGGGCCTCTGGCGTTGCGCCAACGGGCCGAGGATCTTTCTCGTCGCTGCGGCCTCGACTTCATCGTCGGTGGTTGGGCCGACCCGACGACCTACCGGTACAGGCAGGGTGTCGAGGAGGCAATCGCGCCTGACACGCTCAGCTGCATCGGCGACGAGGTCGCCGTCGAGTCGGTCTTCGTGGATGCATACAACGACGCTTCCGGGTCGATACAGCAGCGGATGGAGACCGCGATGCGGGCAGTGATCGAAGCCCGGGAGCACGACACGGTGGGCGGCCAGGTACTCGTGGTCCACGGGAGCGACACGCTCTCCTACGACGCGATCTCCCAGGTTGACTTCGGCCATGTCGTCCCGCGCTCTCTGGGACAGGGCGGGATGCAGATGGACAGCGTCGCCAACGGCGCGCACATCGCTGTTGGCCTAGCGACCACCGACGGCTACCCGGCTATCGGCTACTGGTACCCACGCCTCGACCTCGGCCTGCTCATCCGCCCAATCGACTCCGACACGGTGGATCGCATCGAGAACGTCGACTCTGAAGAAGCGATGGTCCAGAGGGTGCGGGAGCAGTTCGGTCTCGATCTCCGCAAAGGAAGTACCCGCATCAGAGCGACGACGTCACTTCGGTAGCTGGCCCTGGCTGCAGATCTGACCGCCAAGACTCGCTGCCCTCCACGTGAAGGTTGACGCGCCGATCGTTTCTGGCACCTCTCCGCGCGGTCTGACGGCACTGGGCTGTCAGGGACACGGAGAAGCGGAATGGCCCGGGGTCTGAGTTCGGAGTTGGACACGGTGTTCGCGATGCCGGGTCTGGAGCAGATCGCTGCGCCGTTGGAGGAGTACGTTTCGAGGGTCGGTGATGCGACCGCACTGGTCGGTTACCTCGCAGCGCGAGCGGCGGCGGGATCGGCGAACCGGTTGGACGACGAGCTGTCCGATGATCGGGTGTGGAGCCGTATCCGAGCGTTCGCTGCGGATCACGGTCGCTGCTTGCCGGCAGCGCCGCCGACGTTCAACAAGTTGCATCACCTGCGTGCCCGCATCGACAAGCAGGATCCGGGCCGTCTCGACGAGGTGCTGATCGCGATGAACGACGCGTTCATCGAGGAGTCGGTGAAGCTGGCCCAGTCTGGTGGCTTGTTGGACTCGTCCAAGGTTCAGGATCTTCGGTACCCGAGCCGGTCGAACACGCTGTACGCGGACGGCACCTGGTGGGAGCCGCTGTCGAAGGTCCGCCGAGATCCCGAGACCGGAGATCTGGTGCACTCGACACGTTCCAAGGGTGTGCTGCAGCCCGATGGCACCTGGTGGACCGAGCCGGGCCAGGTCGTGGATCGTGAGACCGGGGAGATCACCGAGATCCCGTCGAAGCTGGTGCCGGGACCACGAGTCGCGGAGACGCTGACGACCACCAAGCACGGCCAGGTGCTCGTCGGGGTGCCGTTCGTGATGGTCGGGGTGCATGGCGAGGAGGCCCACGAGCGTGTCGTGTTGGGGCTGCGACGGTTCGTGTCGCCGCGTCTGCCGGGTACGGGTGGGGAGACCCCGGCGGCGGACGAGCTGTTGGCCAGAGTCATCGGCGTGACCGGCGCCGCTGCTCCGTGGTGCGTGTACGACATGGCGTTCCGGGGTGAGAACCTCCGCAAGCTGGCGCAACTGGGCGTGGTGGGGGTCGCGGCGATGCCGTCCGCGTCGGTCAACCATGATGCGGTGATCCTCACCGACGAGGGTCCGATTCGCTACAACAACGATCCCCGTAAGCAACTCCTGGTGGCAGGGTCGATTCGGAACTACGCCCATCGCGTCGCCGGATGCTGGTGCGACCATGCGCTCACCGCGGTCGACGGCGGGCTTCGCATGCACGACCCTTCCCGTCGAGTCACGCTGTCGGACCCACTGTGCCCGGTGATCGAGTTGCGGTTCGAGGAGGCCCCCCATGGCAAGCAGCGGCTGCTTGCCACCTTCGAGGTGCCATGTGAGCATGAGCCGGTCTTCGTGACGCTCGACCTCACCGCCAGGGTCGAGGGCACCTCCACGTTGATGCTGAACCGTCTGCGTGCGATCAGTGAGTACGAGGAGCAGTTCGAGACGGTGAAGGCGATGCGTCAGGACGTCGAGAACCTGAACTCGATCATGAAACGCGCTGTCCCGCTCGACGGCCAGGCGACGAGCCTGAAGCCCGCGCATTTCGAGCTGGACGTGTTGGGATCAGCGTTGTGGGTCAACTCGAAGTTCTGGGACATCCATGTCGCCCGAGCGTCGCACTCGGCGCAGAAGCAGCTCCTGCTGGAGGTTCAGCGGGCACAGCGACAGCGACGGAGCCTCGACGTAGCGTGACAACGACTGGCACCTGGCCACGGTCGGCGCCATGGAAACGACAACGACGACGCCGGCCATCTCCGATACCGAGACCTACACCATCGACGTGAGCCCCGAACGCGCCGCGGCGTGGGAGGACCTGCAGGTCAGCGCGGCGAGCTTCGAACGGCTCGAGCGTCTCGGCACCCACGACGAGGCGACCCTCTGTCGGGTCATCGATCTGGAACACGAGCTGCGCGAACGCATCGTGGCCAGCGCCTCAGCGGTCGACGGGATCCAGTCGTTCCTCTGTGCGGCGAGCGGCTTTCATGATGTGCTCGACCGGTACAGCGTGATCAACCTCGCCGAGTTGGTCGAGAACCGACGTCGTCGCAACGGCGGGCGTCACGCACTTGCGAAGATGAAGTGGCCGGGATGGGTCGACCCCGACGACCCGCACCGCGACAAGCGCATTCTCACCGACATCGAGTTCGCCACCGTGCGCTACGCGGCGCTCTTCAGCACGAACCGCAACGCAGCGATCATCGGTATCGGCGAAGCGGGCGCCACCATCGACGAGGCCACCGACATCACCACGCTCCATCTCGACACGGTCCGCTTCACCGTCTCGCTCGGCGGAAGCGGCCGACATGTCGCACGGACGGGATCGCTTCCGTTCTGGACGCATGACTCCGTCGTCGCGCTCGTCGATCCCTACCGCAAGGTCGGAGACCAGTTCCTCGAGCGTCGAGCGCTCTACGCCGGCACGAAGTCCGAGCTACGCGACATCCAGAAGGCCGTGTCGATGGCTGCGCTGAAGGTCTTCGAGACCGCAGGACTCGGTGGACGAACGTCTCAGGTGTCGTTCGAGTCGGTGCGGCGCACCACGGCCCGGCGCATGCACAACGCAGGCAACTCGATCGAACAGGTGGCTGAGTTCCTCGGGGAGACGAGCCTCGACCGCACCAGGTCCAAGATCGGCGTCGCCCTGGCGCCCGTGCCGTACGTGCGGCCATCCCAGCGCGCCGCGTGACCATGCCCAGAGCGCTACGTCACTGAGGGCCGGGCCAGTGGTGGCGGAGCTTCGCCACCACGCAGTGCACAGCGCCGCAGGGTCGTTCGGGGTGACCCACTGCGCTCCAGTTGCCCGGCGGCGGCCACACGACCCCGGCCGTCGATTCCCACTCCGGGATCAGGTCCGCGATCACGAGGGCTACCTCGGTAGTCCAGCACGGTGCCGGTCCGTCGATCCGCAGCCCGCACGCGGTGGCAACCGGGACCGAAGCGATAGGTACGCGGTGGCCGTCGTAGGGGAGCCGATCGATCGCCGAGTAGGGGAGTCGCGTCGTCCACCCGGCGGCAACGTCGAGGAGCCTCGTCGTGCCGCTGGCCGTGACGACGGTCGCCGGGGCCCGGAGCAGCTCCGCAAAGTCCGCCCATCTGTCACCCTGCTGCCAGAGCGTCACCGGTTCGGTCATGGTCCCATCGTGACCTCAGGGTGGGACACCGTGGACTCGAGGAGCCTCCGGTAAGGACGCCACGTTGGTTGCCACAACACGCGGCGGTTGGTGCCAGACGGCCGCCAGGAACGGTGCGGGTCGTGGACGATCTCCGGCAGTGGCCAACGAAGGTCGTAGCGGTCCTCGGCAACCGGGTTCCGTTCGAGCCGACCACGGCGGCGACAGCTTCGACGCTCGAACCGCTGGCTGGCTGTCGGGTGGTGCTCTCCGCATGGTCAGTTGACTCGTCGACGCCCGAGATCACCTTCGGCCGCATCGCCGAGCTCGCCGTGCGGTACGCGCAGCGCCTCGACGCAACCGGCGTCGCGTCGCTGGCTGCTGCAACCGAGCGAGACGTCGTCGGGTTCGTGCACGCACCGACACACCGAGGCTCTCCGCCGGCGGTGCACACGATGCACCTCCGTCGCACGGTGCTGCGCTCGATCTACCGGACTCTGCACGACCTCGACCCGGCGGTGGGCGATCCGACGGCGTACGTGGAGTTGCCGTCGCGGTGGTACCGGACACAACGCCCACTCACCGACGCAGAGATCCACCAGCTCCGCACCGCGGTCGCGGCTCGGCGCGGCGAGCCGCCGCCAGGTGCAGTGCTCCTAGCGCTGGCCGAAGCGGGCGCCACGACGGCGGAACTCACCCTGCTCCAGTGGCGCGACGTCGGGCGTGACAACGCCGTGTCGATGCCGGGCATGACCCGGGTCCTGCCACGCGTGGTCACCCTCACGGACTGGGGGGCGACGGTCATCGCCAGAGCACGCTCCACCTACGCCGAACCGTCGGAGCTTGTCGTGACCACGTCGTCGACCAAACCGCCCGGTTCGCAGCCGGCCATCGCGGCGATGACGAACCGGCTCCGCCAACTGCTGCGTTCAGCTGAGCTGCACACGACGACCGGCATCGGTCCTCGGTCCATCCGACTCTGGGCCGGCGTATGCGCCTACCGCCGCACCGGCCGCATCGAGGACGTCGCGGCCGTGTTGGGCATGCGCGCCCTCGACCGAACCGCCGCAGCCATCGAAGTCCACCACATCGAACAACGGAGCCAGTGATGCGTCATCGCCCCCCGACAGCCGACACCCTCCTCGATGCGCTCCTCGCGTGCCCGCTCGTGCACACACTCGGCGCAGCGGTTCCAGACCGCAGGGCCGGCCGACCCGCACGCCACCCCGCGGCGATTCACCTCGCGTGGGCGGCACTCGCCCGCGGTATCGGCTCGGGGAACCGCCTGGACGCTGAGATCGCCCGCAGTGCGTTGTGGGAACGGTTCATCGCTCGCTACAACACGACCGCCGCAGCCCACCCTGAGGGACGCACCGTCCCCGATCATCTCGACCGTCTCTACGCCGACACCCACCGCCACACTCGTGACCGCTTCTGCGGCGACGACATGCTCGAACTGCTCTGCAGCGAGTTCATCGCCGCGTCGGTCGACTTGGCCCGCGACGTCGGGCTCCTCCTGTCCGCCAGAGCCGGGTCGCGCACCCGGCCAGGCAGCACCTGCAGCATCTACGGCGACGGCACCATCCTGCGACCGATCTACCGCGGCGAGGCAGGACACAGGGTCGACCCCGACGCCCTGGTGCACCACCGCCACGACGGAGTCGTCGTCGGCACCAAGCTCATCCACTTCGCAGTCCGGGGCCCGGAACCGCACCGACGCGTCATGCTCGCCATCGACCGAGTGGCCGACCCCGGACGCGAAGCCGACTGCTCGGTCGAGCTCGTCCGGCGGATCCACACCCACGCCTCAGACGGCATCGCAGCTGTCATCTACGACGGAGCCTTCCGCGGCACCCACCACAACGAGCTCATGACCGACCTCGGCATCGTCGTCATCAACAAGCCGCACGGCACACGGTCCAAGAAACCCCGCACGCTTCCCCTCGGCACATGGAGCCATGACACCGCAGCCGGCACCTGTGACCACACCCTCGTCTCCTACGGCGGCGACGTCTGCGACGCCACCCTCGACGACACCGGCAAGACCACCCTGTCAGAACCACTCGAGCGAGCACAGGTCCGCCGCTACGAACGCCCCGGTGACCGCTACCGGTTCAGCCTCGGCATCAAGGTCCGATGCGCCGCCGGCGACTTCACCGCCTGGATCTCACCTCACCCAGGCCCCGGCGACACCACAGCCGGGCGAGCCGACCAACTCCGGCTCGTGTCACCACACGAGCCGCTGTTCGCCGAGCTGTACGGGCTCCGCAACGACTCCGAAGCGATCAACGCGAACTACAAGTCCACCCACGTCTACGACCGCGCCCCCGTGCTCGGCTGGCGCCGTCAGCTCTTCGACCTTCTCGCCTGGTCGATCCTCAACAACAGCATCGCCTGGTGGCACCACGCCCCCGACGCCGCAGCCCGACGCGTCGGTGCTGCGCAGAACGCAGCGTGAACCCGTCGGTGTGCGACAAGGCCAGGCAGCTACTGCGTCCGCGAACGGCCTGACGACCGCACCCGCTCGGGTCAGCCGATCGGCCAACACGTCCACCCGTCCGGCCATAGCAACCGCGCCGTTCCTCACGTTCCCTGGCCATGTCGCACAACGCGGCCAGAGAGAAGGAGCAGACAGATGTTGGACAACGACATGAACACGAGCGCGACCACCGGCGGACCGACGCCACCTGCCGACCAGGACACGTGGATCAGCGTCGAAGGCGCCGCACGCGCGTTCAACGAACTGACGAGTCCGCCAAAGTCGACCGAGGCCACGGTGGTCGAAACGGTCGCGGCGTACTGGCACCAGGTGGACGACTGGGACGGGTCACTCGCGTCGTTCTTCTTCGACGTCCCGGCGTGGGCCGAGATCATCGTGACGCACGGCATCCTGCACTTCCCCGGCCCCCATCAGGATCTGTTCCTCCGCATGCTGGACAGCTACGCCGAGCTCACCGAGGAGTTCGCGGAACAGGGCGGCCGCGACATCGCACTCGCCGCAGACAACCAGATCTGGTGGAGGGACCGAACCTCAGGCGCGCTCACGGTCGACGTGATCCTCAACATCTCCATCCCGGACGACCTGCCGACGGACGACTACACACTCGCCGCCGAATGGAACGAACACCTCTTCACGGTCCGCCTCGTCGCCCCAGCGTTGTGGTGTCTGCGCGCCACATGGGGCCCCGACGGCTGGACGGTTGAGCACAGCCGGCCCGACCCTGACACCGCGTGGGACGAAGGCGGCCTCTGCGCCACCGCATGGAAGTCCCATTGGAGATGAAGCTCGGAAGCCGCCCAGAGCCAGGTGGTGGCTTACGGTAAAAGGGGTTGACGCTCTTGTGCCGAAAATGCCAGGGTAAGGCTCACGCAAAAAGCCAACAGGCGGCTTGGAGTAGAGCATGCATCCACCTGACAACCTCAAGATGATCGCCCCGGGAGTCTGGGTTGATCCGATCCTGCTCGCCGCAGCAGCGCCTGCCGTGGCTACACCACCGCCGGGTGCCGACGACGCCATGGTGCTTGCGGAGCACCACCCGATGTGGGACCACGCGAGCGGCGGTGACCGCAACGAGCAGGGGCGACAGTGGTCCATCGCGGACCTGACCGAAGCCAACCTCACGCTTGCGGGGATCTCCGGCAAGAAGTCAGGAGTCTTCTTCGACCTCCTGTTGGCGCAGCCCGGCCGGTTGTTCAGCGTCGAGGACATCATGGCTGCCGCGCCGACGGTGTTCGCCAGTGCCTACTCGATCGCCGGGTCGCTCAACGGGTTCCGCAAGCACACTGATCGAGCCGAACGCGTCTACCCGTTCCACTGGTGGGAGGGCGACACCCACGGCACCCCGACCCTGTACGCCATCCGCCCGTCGGTTGCTGCGGTGTTCAACGCCGCCCGCAACCGCTGACCGCCGAACCGCCTCACGAAAGATCACGAACTGATGATTCCCACCTGCTCCTGGTGTGCCAGCGACGCCTACGTCGACGACTACGACGAGGTCAACGACCTCGCACTGTGCACCGGACCCGGCCACGGCGAGCAACGCATGTTCCAGCCGAAGGCCGAGCACGCGGCGCAGAAGGCCCACCAGAACTCGCTGTCGTACCTCTCCGACGGTATCGCTGCGGACCTCGGCCTCTACGACACGCTGCCCGACCTGCTCAATCCCGGCGAATGGGCCGACACCCCGACTGTCGAGTACCGCCTCGGAATCCAGGAGCCCGACACGTACAAGACCCTGCTCGACCGCTGGGGCCACGTCAGCCAGGGCCCCCGGAAGTACAGCACCACATCGTTCGTCGGCTCCACGCTCGGTCAGCTGTCGCGAGCCACGAACGTCACCTACAAGCCCGGGCAGGGCACCGGGATCTTCAAGGGCAACTCGTCGATCGGCTTCTGGACCCTCGAGCCGGTCCCCGCCGAGACGACCGTCATGACCTGGAAGCGGTGCGCCGAGGATTTAGGCGTCGACCCGAACACATGGCCGTTCAGCTGACCGAGCGTCGGCCGTGGCGCGGTGACTCGTCCGGCTTCCACAGCGCGCGTGGTCCAGCGGAGGAAGCTCAGCGTCCGGTGCTGCCAGTCCCCTGCGGCCCATCCACGGTGCGGTCGCACCCAAGGGCATCCGAACGCTGGACCGGTCTCGCGCAGCTGCCGCCGTGCCCGCATCGTGCCGGTCATTGGCTGGCGGGCTTCGCGAAGCGCTGCCAGCCGATCGGCAGCGGCGACCACCGGAAGCCCCAACCGGAGCTCCACGTGCTCGTGACCCAGACGTGGGTGATCTCCGCCGGGAGCGTCGGCGGGATCGTCGGCGCTGGGGCGTCATCGCGTGCCAGCGGGTCGGCGGCGGCGAATGGTGCCTCTGAGAAGCCGGGAACGATCACGAACGCATGCCGCTCGGGTGCACCCGAGCGCTCGAGCTTGCCGCGGACGTCGGCGCGGTCACCATCGGCCAGGAACCTGCTCACCCAGTCGACGACTGCGTTCGAGTGGTCGGCGACGCATCCTCCCGAGCGATCGTCGTCGAGGTCGACGGTCAAGTAGATGCTGCCCGGGAAGTCGGTGCCTCCCTGATCAAGACGGACGACTCCGAGCGCCTCGAGGCGCTGGCGCATGGGGCTCGCAGGACGGATGTAGTCGATGTCGACGGTACCGATGCCTTCGGCCTCGAGCTGCTCCAGCAACCCTGGGAGGTCCCGTCGCAGCCGCTTCGCTCGGGCGTCGGTACGGAGCGTGACCATCCAACCGCCGGCGAGCGCGGATTCGATCCACCGGTCACCGGGCGGGTTCACCAGCTTCCACAGTGCGATGACTTGGCCATCAGCTGCGGCCGTCACCTCCACTGCAGCAACTCGGGCCGGGCCGTCGTACACGTCCAAGTCGTGCATGCCATCCGCTGAGCCGTCGTCGTGTTGCACGACCTCGAGACCGAGCGTGGCTGCGATCATGGCCTTGGCCCATTCCTCTTCCGGCCGCAGGCTGGTACTCATCTGTCTTGCTCCATCTGTCGGGCCGCTCGGCCCTCGTCGACCGGTGCACCTCCGCCACTCTCTTGTCGTCGGTGCTTGCCGCCTGGCCGGCCCGATGTAGTCCGTCCAGCGGGGTGGACCAGCTCGGTTCCCCGGCTGCTATTCGCTGTCGTCGAGGTCGTAGCGACCGCGCTGGATGAGGCGCTCTCGAAGCCGGTCGACTGCGATGTCCTCGAGCCTCGATCGGGTTGCGCTACGCAGTGCCTCCGCGGCGACGCCGTCGAGGTGGTGCTGTTCCCACACGTCGCCCCGGCCGAGCATCTTGGTGAGGATCCGGAGTCCGGCGGCGGACGGCTGTGCGTTGCGGCAGCGGTCCCCCACCTCGATGCCGAACTCGATGTGTCCGTCGGTCGAGTCGACGACCTGTTCGGTGAGCTCAAGCCAGCGCTGCTCGTCCAAGTGTGTGGCCATCGCCCAGCGGCCGAGCCCTTTCAGGGTGCTCGAAGGCAGCGTCGACTGGGAGTCGCTGATCAGCTGTTCGGAGAACGCCAGCGCCCGATCGGTGATCTCGCGCTGGTCGTCAGGAACGTCGTCGCCCAGTCGTGCGATCTCGGAGCCAACTTCAGCGATCGCCTCAGAGGAATCGGAGAGTCCGCGAATGATGGCCTCGTAGGTGTACTGGGGTTCCTCCCACAGGTGCGCGATCAGCAGCCACGCCAGCGCGTTCTCCGTTCCGCGGCGCGTCGCCTTGAGAAGGGGTTGGAGCGCCCGGTCGTAGAAGTAGCGGGTCGGCCGGGAGTACTTGATGGTCTGATCGAGGGTGATTCGGCTCTCACGCCTGGCGAAGAGCTCGTCGAAGTTCTCCGAGAGCCAAGCGGTCGCGACCGTCTCAAGGAACGGTCGGCCCGTGGCCATCACCGCCCGGAGCTGAAGTCCGACGGCGCCGCCGACCCCCAGCGCTGCGGTGAGGTTGCGTGTGAGGCCGGCGCCAGCGGCTCCATAGCGCCGGTGCTCCCAGCCCCCCAGCGCGAGGACGGTCTGCAGCGCCTTGCCGTAGGTGCTGTTGATGGCTCCGTGGAGCGGGTCGCCGAAGTCAGCTGGGTCGTCATACTGGGCGGGATCGCCGAGGTCCTCAGGCAGATCCCGGAGCAGGTTCTCGGCGAGGTCCCAGCAGGCGGCCATGTCGCCCTCGAGCTCAGCATCCTCATCGGCTAGCGCTCGGATCAGCTCGATCGCCGAGGTGTCAACCCCTGTCCAGTCGTTGTTCTCATACGGCCGCCGAACCGGGAGCGACGGTTGCCATCGCTCCGATCGTGCCAGTCCGATGGCGCGCACGATCGACGGTGCCGCCGATCTGAGCTTGTGGGCACCCTTCGCGAGTCCAGCGAGGTAGTGGCCGACGTAGATCGGTTCCCGGAGGGCACGGGCGACGGCGCTCGGGTCCGCAGCCCATCGGGAAGGATCGACTTCCACAGCACGCTGAAGCGCTCGGGCGAGCTCCAAACTGCTGGTTCCCCACGGGTCTGCTGGGGTCGAACGCCACGCGGCGACCCGTGTCGCTGCCTCGATGACGTCGAGTGCAGCGATGTCCTCTGAGCTGATCGGTGACGAGCCGTACGCGGCGGCGATCCTCGGGGGCGGCTGGTGAAGCGTTGCGGGGTCGATCTCTCCATGGCGTGCGGTCACCTCTGCGATCGCATCGTCCCAGCCATGGAGCGCCTCCTGAGGAAGGACTACCGACCAGCGCCACCCCTTCGGCCAGTTCTCGCCGAGCCGGCCGGGATCAGTCGGCGCTGGCACGGGATCTCCCAGTGAGGCTCGCAGCTCGACCGCCTCGTCCGCGGTGAACGGCAGTAGGTCGTTCACCAGGTCATCGTCGTCGCCAGTGGCGGTCTCGGATCTGAGGCGTTGAACGAGGTGCGAAACCTTGATGATCCGGTCGATGTCAGCTGCTCCGGCGAGGACCTGGCACACGATCCGTTCGCCCAGCTCGCCGGGTATCCGTTCGACCAGCTTCAGCATGGAACTGGTGGACATGCCGAACCTGCGAGCGATACCGATGCTTCGGACGAGAGCCCGGGCCGTGAGCAGTAGAGCGTCCCTGTCGCCTTCCGTGGGGACCGTGAGTGCAGCGGTATCGAGTGCGACGTACCGTGCCTCGGGCGCCGCCGCGAGCTGGCGCAACCGGTGTGACATCAACGCGAATCGGTCGGCGATGTTGTCAGCGGTGGCGCCGATGATGAGGCGCTCGAGCAGCTCCGCGGTCCGGTGTACCCCGTCGCGGTGCGGTTCGTTGCCGAGCACAGCGTTCGCCACACGCAGGTGGATGTTCGACGTCGGGTCGAGCTGCTTGGTGGCTGCCATCGCAACCATCTGCGTCATGTCGTCGCGGGGATACCGCCTGAGGACCTCCAGCACGATCTCGAGTCCGGCGTCGCCGAGCAGCCAAGCAGTCCGCATGATCTCCCAGCAGCACTGCGGCCGCTCGTCGAGCGGCGCCGCTGTCGCTGCTGCGAGCATCTGTTCAAGTAGTCCTGCCACGTCACCGTCAGGCAGCTGTCGAGGCTCACGAGTGAGGGCTGTCACGGGCCAAGGTTCGCCGGTCCGAGGGAGCCCTATGAGATCGCGTTGCCAGAGCGGCCCCAGCCACCCAGGGTCTTGGAGCCGTTCGAGGAAGAGCCGCAGATGATGGCTACTGGCTCCGAGGTGAACGAACCGCTCGAGACTCTCGGGGGAGTAAGGAGCGGCGGCAAGCTCCGCGATCTGTGCTGCGACCAGGCTCGGCGGGGCGAAGAACCGGACGAACCAGGCCACCACGTCGTCGAAGAGTCGCTGCGCGTCGGCAATGGGAAGGTCGTCGTGCAGCCCGGCGTTGGCTTGCCTCAGCAGGTCGCTGTACTGGCGGCTCGCGTCGCTCGTCCCAGGTAGCGGCTCGGCCCCGGTTTGCTCACGGAAGAGCTCGAGGAGGTTCCTCACCCGATACGACTCGCGCTTGCTGTCGTTCGCAAGGCGGTCGAGGGTCCTCGTCAGCTGAGCGCGCGCAGTTGGCTCGTCGGCGCCGGGCACGTCGCACGCGAGCTTGTAGGTGCTCCACGCCTCAAGGGCGGTTGTCAGTCCGCCCGCGGAGTTGCGACGACGCGTCACGGAATCGAGCGCTTCTCGGAGGTTGTACGCAGCACTCGCAGCGAAGCGCTCAGTCGGCGAGTCGACGGCCCCGAGCGCCAGAAGCGACTGCGCGGTCCGCAGGCAGCTCAAGACTCTCGGGCCGTCGTCAGGCGGCAGCTCGGCCAGCACTTGTTCGGCCACGCGATCGTCCAGACCCCGAATGGGGCCCTCGCGCCTCTCCTCATCCATCTGGACATCATCGCGGGGAGTCATTGCGGGAAGCCCCTGAGTTCTGGCCGCATCGCTGCCCCCAAGGTCTTCAAGCTGCCGCGAGCCTGGCCAGGGTCTGCTCCATTCGATACATGCGCTCGTCTCCCAGCGTGAGGGCCCAGCGAAGCTGCGGGTCGGTCCGCGGGACCTGCACCACCCCGGTCACGACGATCAGCGCAGCGTCAAGCGCCACCAGGCATCGCAACACGGTCCGTGTCGCTGCGTCCGACCGGTCCCGGCCATGCTTCATGCGGTTGAGGTGCCGGCGGAGTTGGGCGCAGGCGCGTAGTGAGCTGTCGAGCGTCAGGTCAACGTCGAGCCTTCTGCCGGAACTGTCCTCACCGCGGGACTCTGCGAGCGCTTCCACTCGTTCGTTCGCGCTGAACATCCCAACGTTGCGCGGATCGAGCCTGCCCAGGTGATCGAGTAACTCGACTCCCGAGTTGGCGGCCTGCGACACCTTGTCTGGGTTGGTCGAGAGGATCGTCTGGTAGGCGCCGTCGCGCTTCGCGTCGAGGTCGGCTGCAGCGAGGAAGGCGTTGAGATGCGAGATGCACGGGTCCATGGCGTCGAGGGCCATACCCTCTCGGGAGCCGATCGGCCGGTTGGCTCGCAGCCGAGTTTGATCGAGTAGCCATCGCTCACCTGCCGTCTCGGCGAGGCTCATAGTCCATGACAGGGGCTCGTTCGACTCGTTGACCTGGTCGATCAGCTCGGTCGCCTGCACGAGCGCGACCGTGTAGCCGGCTGCGTTCCTGACCCAGGGGTTGATGACCTCGGCATCGGCCTTGATCGCTACGTCCAGCTTGTGCATGAACCGTGTGCCGTGACGTTGGTTGAGGAACGCTCGAGCCGAGCTGCCTTTGTCGAGCCTACGGAACGCTCGGCGTGAGGCGGCCGACGGCTCCTCGAGCGCTGCCGCCAACTCGAGCAGCGACAGCATCCACGAGAGCGCCGTGGGCGGATCGGGGGCCACCTTGATGTGTCGAATGGCGGTCTCGTTGAAGAGAGCGATCCCGTCGAGCCCGGCCGTGCGGCGATCCCTGGCACGCAGGTGTGACAGCTGGGTCTCGACGTTCGAGTACTGCATGGCCTCGCTTCCTCCTCGTTGTGGTCGAACGTACCGCCAGGGTGTGACACCGAGCGTGCGCGCCTCGGCGGCCGCAACCCGCGGTCTGTCGCGACGAAGTCGCTCGACATCCACCCCGGAGCACAGCCAGTCGACGAACTATCGGAGCGATGGCGTGGCGGCAGAGAAAGGGCGAGGCCGCCTGTCGGTGCGGCATGCGAGGATCTTTCGGAGATGCCGAGCAACAACTTCTCTGACCTAGCGGCTCTCGTGGACCGTCTCATGACGAGCCATGAGTACAGCCATCAGATGGCGCTCGAGCTGATCCGAGCGCAGCCGCCTGACCCGAACAACTTGCGACTCGCTGACGCCGTCGCTGTCCCCACGCCGGACCTCGCTGAGGACTGGACGCTCTGGACCTACACACTCTCGGAGGATGGCTCCGCCCAGCAGTGCACCATCAACGAGGTGCCCAGCTCGACAGTCGAGCTCTGGGAGGCCGTCGAACCTCACCTCTTGGCGGCGGCAAGCAAGAGCCGCTTCAACGACCTCCTGTTCGCCCGGGGAGCTGGCAACCGCGGGGAACGCGCTCGTGCAGCTGTCGATGCCTACTTGCAGGACGCCGCAGCGGCGACGCCACCGACGTTGGCCTCCGCTCGGATGCTTCGACGGGCTCTGCATCTCTCGACGACTGTTGGCGACGGTGAGCGCAAGACCGCGGTCGAGTCGGCCATGATCCAGGCTGCGAGTGAATCGCTCGATGATCCCTCCAAGCCGGGCGTGACCTTTCGACTGCTGGAGCCCGTCGCTCGATCCAAGGAGCACGCGATCGACGCGATCCTCACCCGGTGCCGCGACGTCTTCGCCGGCCCGTGGCACGCGGAAACAGCGATCGAGCTTCAGCGTAGGCGGGCGGGTGATGACGAATCGCGGAGAGCGCTGGATCGCGAGCTGGTCATCAACTGGATGGAAGCCGCCGACCACGCCGAGCCTCTCAACGCGATCGTCCACCGTCAGCACGCAGAACGTATCGCTCGAGACCGAGGCCTGAACGATCTCGTCGACGCAATCGTCACTGCGATGCAAGCCGCCGGACCTCCCCCCATGCATCGGATCGAAGTCGAAGCGCCCGAAGGAGCGGCCGAACAAGCTGCCGCCTTGGCCAGGTCGATCGTAGGTAGCGACTGGCCAGAGACGATTCGCCGAGTCTTGTCGAACGGCCCGCCGTCGGGAGACTTCGAGCGGAACCGCGAACTCGCCCTGGATCTGCAGGAGAAGAGTCCCTTGGCGGCGCTGCTCCCCACTGTTCGCCTCGGCGGAGACGGCATGCCACGGTTCACCGCGACCACCGAGGAGGAGCGCCTCGACGATCAGATCGTGCAGGTCGAAGTGACGCATACCAGCAACCTCGGCGGGATCTTCACCGTCGCAATGGTCGAAGCAGCGGAGCGCTTCGCCCCAACGGCAGTCGAGGTCGCAGACAGCTGTGGGGGCGGCCCGACCGCAGACGCCCTCGGCCGAGCGGTCGCCCGCTTGGTTGCCGGCGACTACGAAGCTGCGGCGTTCACAGCACTTCCGCTGATCGAGCGCATCGCCAGAGAACTGCTGCTCCGGGTCGATGCTCCGATCTACCGACTGCAGCGAGAGAAGAAGCCCGGCACCTACGCCGGTCTCGGAGTGCTACTGCCCCATCTTGCCGACAGAGGACTCGACCCGTCGTGGCACCGATACCTTCGTTCCTTCGCCACGGCACCGAACGGCACCAACTTCCGCAACGAGGCGTTCCACGGCTTCGTCGAGGACGTCGGCCCCATGGGTGCAGCACTCGTGCTGATCTCCGCCTACTACTTGCTCGACGTCTCAGCCGCACTCGCCACGCAGAACGCGACCGACGGTTCCGATACTGAAGCTGAGGCCGCACCAGCCGAGCACTCGCCCGGCTGAAGATCCCAGCGACGTCGGTCGCGTTCCGGGACGGCCGATCTCGCGTTCCAGATCCCTCAGGATCGGCCTTCGCCGGGCCGCTTACATCCCAAGCAGGGAAGTACTCCGCGGACGTCCCACTCGGGCGGGACTTCCGCGGCTCGTGCCGCGGAAGCGTCCGGGGATTCTACGTGACCGCATGCGCGGCCCGGACAGTGCTCCTGACTCGCGGCGCACCATCCCGCCTCCAGGGCGAACTCCGGGAGCCTCAACCGGCACCCCGACCGGGGACCTCCATCGACTCGCCGAGCTGGCCGATCGCCCGATGCAACCGAGACTTCACCGTCCCGCTCGGCACCTTGGTCAGCGCTGCGATCTGGTCGACGGTGTGATCCAGGTAGTACCGCAGGACGATCACCTCCCGCAGCGGCTGCTCCAAGGCGCCGAGTGCGTCGATCACCTCCCGATGACTGGACCCGTCGGGCGCGGAGGGCTCCGTGGTCGGGCGGAGGCGTTGCAGCGCGCGGTGTCGCACCGTCCGTCGCCGTCCGATGTCCCGGCAGCTGTTCAGGACCGCGGTGCGCACGAAGCCCGACGGATTGTCGACGCGGTCCCATCGTCGGAGGAGCGCAGCGAAGGCGTCTTGAGCGACCTCCTCGGCCTCGCCGGTCGAGCCGAGCATCAGGTACGCCATGCGGGCGACGGGCGCATAGTCCCGCCGGAAGACCGACTCAAACGACTCGGTGATGGCCAAGGTCGACTCAACGTCGCCTCGCGCCCGTCGTCGGGCGGGGGTGGCGGTCAGGATCTCGAGCTTCGGCAAGCGGACCTCGTCGCTCATCAGGAACCGGCACCGTTCGAAGCCGAGCTGCCTTTCGAAGCCGAGCTGCCCTTCGAAGTCGAGCTGGCCGCCGAAGCAGGGCTCGTCGTCGGAACAGGCGCAACCGGGGCGACCGTCGGAAGCGGATGGCCAGCGGGCACTGCTGGGGTCGGGTCACCGACCACCGGTTCGCCGGGGAAGGTCGTCGTGGTCGAGGTCGGGACATCGGGCGGTGAGGTGCTCTGAGCTGCCGCGAGGTCGAGCAGCGTGGAGCTGTCCACGTGGTAGCTCGCAACGAACTCGATGGTGGCCTCTGGAGTGCCATCCCACTCCCAACGAACCGGCTTGCCCGTGTCGGGTGCGTAGGTGAGCGTGCCGTTGTTGGAGGTGCGAATGACCGAGAGCCCGTCCACGCTGCTCAGCTGGACCCCGCTGATCGTCTGGAGGAGTACGGCCAGCGTCTTGACCTGATTCGCGCTGCCAGATCCGGTCGAGATCAAGTACATGAGTCGTCCGGCGGCTTCCATGTTTCCGAGCTCGCCGGCACTGTCGCCGACCTCGCCGGCACTGTCGCCAGGGGGTAGCTGTGTGTTGGGAGGGCCGCCGACGCGCTGGTCGAGGATCGCCTGGATCGCAGCGTCGGGGTGTGTGGTGTCCGCGTTGTCGACGACGGCCCACGAGTCGCCGTAGCCGTACTCCCACGCAGCGTCCGGACCGAACCGAACCTGATCGGGAGTCGTTCCCTCGGGCAAGTCGCCGCTGTAGTACGTGCGTGCTGGGGTGTGCAGCGTGGCCATGAGCCGCGAGTGGCCCGGTGCAGCGTTCGGGTAGCGGTACATCGTCAACGTGGCGTCGAGATGCTGGCGATCCGTGGTGCCGTGTGGAACGTCGGTGCGTGATCCCCGCGACGCGGGAGTGCCCTGCGGCGCGGGGCCCTGCGCTGCCGGGTCGGCGTCGGTGAGGTGCGACGTTGCCACATCGTTGGTCAGCACGAGGGCCACACCTGCTACGAGCGCGATCGACGCGGCGGCGGCGGTGATCGTCACGCCAACACGTCGGCGACGGCCCGTCCGGGTCCCGCGCACGGCATCGAGGGCAGCGTCGGTGTTCGGGACGAAGCCGTCCGCCGCGGCGTGCAGCCGCTCACTCAGCGTCGCTGCGTGGTCCTGGTCAGCGGGTCTCATGTCGTCGTCCATGCACATATGACGAACCGGGGCGTCGAAACGTTCACGGGTCGATCGGCCCATCTCTGCCGGCAATCCTCCAGTTGGTGCCGCATCCGGCCGATTCCAAACACACGTCGTGCGACCTCGATGATCGCAGCACCGAAGGGACCACACCGCCATGAGTGCATGGGGCAACAGCAAGCAGCTCACCAACAGCAGCTACGAGTTGGTCAAGCAGAACCCGGGGATGAACCGCTACGCCGTCAAGGCTGCCGTGCACGGTGCGGTCATCGGAGGGCTCGGTTCCCTGGTCGGCCTCGCGCTGTTCGCCGTCGGCGACGCTGCGCTCGGGGGTTCGAACGGCGTCGTCGGCATCGTCGCAATGGTCGTCGGAGCAGTCGCGCTCGTCGGTGCCGTCATTGCGGGTCTCACCGCTGCGAACCTCCAACTCGCTGCGCTCGTCAGCGCGACTGACGACGTCCTGCACGGCCGCCCACTCGACCATGACGCAGCGAAGGCCGCAGCACGCACCAAGCTCGCCACGATCGCCCAGTGGTCGGCAGTCTCGGTGGCGGTCGGATCGCTCGTCAGCCTCATCCGAGGCGACGGCAACAGCGGCATGGTCGTCCAGATCGTGCGCACGCTCCTCGCCGGGCTCGTCGCCTCGCTGTGGGCGATCGTCACGACACTCGTCCTGCCGATCATCGTCCTGGAACAGATCGGCACCGTTGCTGCGATCAAGCGCTCGGCGAGCATCATCCGTGGGACATGGGGCGAGTCGGTCATGGGAACGGTCCGCATCGGGGCCCGCTTCGGTCTGCTGTTCGTGTTGCCGGGGGCGGCCGCCCTCGCCGGCGGCATCGCCCTGGGCCTGGTCGTGGGAACCGCCCCTGCGCTGGGTGGTGGGGTGCTGCTCGGCCTTGTCGGCATCGGTCTCATCGTCATCGGCGCCGTGAAGGCGGCCACCTGCCGCAACGTGTTCGGCGTGGCCCTGTACCGCTGGGCGACCGGCGAAGGTGCCCTCGGTCCGTTCACCGAGACCGACCTCCGCGGAGCGGTGCGCACCAAGGGCTCGAACGCGAACGATCAGGTTCCCGTCGCCGCCTGACGGCATTGGTGATCCGCCGGTCGAACCCGTCCACTGGTCTGCCGGGTCGATCTGGCTCGTCGGGTCCGCCGGTCCGCCCGATCGATCCGGCTCGTCGCCTCGGACGTGGAATCTGCCCGAGGCGACGAGGGCACGGACTAGTTGACGTACTCCACGGCTGCGGTGATCGGTGCCATGGCGGAGTCGAGGTCCAAGACGATCTTCGACTCGATCTCGATGAACTCGCCCAATGCAAGGCTCGTCTCGAGCAGCAGTGCGGCTGCCGTGTCGGGATCGCTGACGCGCGACACCGTCACTCCTCCGCTGCCATCGGTGTTGATGTACCAACACAACCGTTCGGTGGCCGTGTTCTCAGCCTCCCGGGCCTCGGTCTTGGCCCAAGCCTCCATCATCCGATTCGTCTGATCGGGCAACAACGGGCGTGACTTCCAAGTGGTGCATACCAACATGCGCCACCTCCTCCTGACACGCGGCACCCGCCCCCCTCGCCGTGAGGTGCCGAACAGGATCGTACGCCCGTGGCCTCGCCAGCGATAGGGGTTCGTGGGAGCGCACGTCGCCGGCGGAACCGGTCGACTGTTCCGACGGGCCGGGCCGGGCCGACAAATCGACTCGCGGCCGCGACTGGCGTCGCGACGTGGCGGAGGTCGCTCCGTCAGCGCGCTGACTCGGACCGGTGCACCGCAGCCCTGCGGAGCCGGAGTGCCGCCACGCCGGCGGCGAGCGCGCCCATTCCTGCGGCAACCGCCGTTCCGGCCGACGAACCGGTCTGTCAAGGGCCAG